>MDTG01365189.1_pt1 | contig 13522 bp, 12 predicted proteins | sample 811421 | NCBI WGS metagenome assembly MDTG01 (sample SAMN05326645, study PRJNA326480) | marine metagenome | isolation source: seawater | place: Pacific Ocean: South East | collected 2011 | reverse complement strand
CTTTCCAAAAGTATTAAATGACATTATTTATATTATATAGATTATTTTGTTTAAATTATGAATCAAAAAAATTCACTTGGCCTCAATAGTTGTTTTTTAGATCTTGATGATCCAATTGAACTATTCAAAATATGGATGGATGAGGCAAAAAAAACAGAGCTTAATGACCCCAATGCCGTAGCTCTTGCTACTTCAAATATTAATAATTTTCCCTCAGTTAGAATGGTTTTATTAAAGGATTTTAGCATCAAAGGATTTGTATTTTATACAAACTTAAATAGCCAAAAAGGAAATGAGTTAAAATCTAATCCAAAAGTATCAATGTGCTTTCATTGGAAAAGTCTGTTAAGACAAATAAGGATTTCTGGAACAGTTAAACTAGTAGATGATAAAGTGGCTGATGAATATTATGAGTCCCGAGGCTATGAAAGTAGAATTGGTGCTTGGGCTTCTAAACAAAGTGAAATATTAAATACTAGGGAAGAGTTAATAAATTCAATCGAAAATTATAAAAAAAAATTTAATAATCAAAATGAAGTCCCAAGGCCAAAACATTGGTCAGGATGGAATTTGTCACCAATAAGTATTGAGTTTTGGTTAGATGGGGATAACAGAATTCATGAAAGATTAAAGTACACCAAGGATGATAAAGGAGAGTGGCTAAAATCTTTATTAAGTCCTTAAAAATTTCTAGATAAACTAAAGGAGGTAAGATTTTTAAGAATTTCTTTTTCTTTTGTCTCCTTAAAGACAGTCAAAGAGTTTGAAGCAAGATTAATATAATGTTGAGCTTTTTGATAACATTCCTTAATGATCTCATATTTTTTTATTAGGACAATTGTTTTATCAAAATCATCTTTATTTCTTATCTTTTTATTAAATATTTTCTTTAAGGTTTCTTTTTCTTTGGAGTTTAATTTTTGAAAAAGTAATATTATAGGAAGAGTAATTTTACCTTCAAAAAAGTCTTGGCCAATAATTTTTCCAAATAATTTTAGATCTGAATTATAGTCAAGAGTGTCGTCAGCGATTTGAAAAGTTAAACCAAGATTCCTTCCATAAAATTCGAGTGCATCTTTTTCTTTATTTTCAGCATTTGATAAAATTGCACCAACTTTAGTTGCAGCTGCAAATAGCTCAGCTGTTTTTGCTGAAATAATCTTTAAATAAGTTTCCTCCAACATATCAACTTCACTTTTATGCTGAAGTTGCAAAACTTCTCCTTGAGCTATTTTCGATGATGTTGAAGATAAAAGTTTAAGAACTTCTAAATTACCGTCCTCAACCATCATTTCAAAACATCTACTTAGCAAATAATCACCTATTAAAACAGAGGATTGATTATTCCAAATTTTGTTTAAAGTTTCTTTGCCGCGTCTAACAGTTCCTTCGTCAATAACGTCGTCATGCATTAGAGTGGCGCTATGAATTAATTCTACACAAGCGGCTAAATTTACATCTCTAGAACCTTTAGAATATCCACATAGTTTTGCAGCCGCTAGAGTTAACATGGCTCTCAATCTTTTTCCTCCCGTAGAAATATGGTAATCCGTCATTTTCTGGACCAAATTTACATTACTGGCTAATTTGGATTTGATTTTTTCCTCAGTTAAAACAAGCTTATCCTCAACAGAATATTTTAGTTGAAAATAAGAGTCATTTATCTGATTTTTAAGCTGTACTACAGTTCCCATTATTTAATAAGTTAATATAATTAAGTTTTATATATTACTTATCAATTGACGCACCTATTTCTTTAATTATAAGTAGTTTTTATATTCAATTAATGATTCTATAAATAATAATGTTCTCTTTTTTAAAAAAAAAAAAAATTGTAGCCCATTTGAAACTAAATGGGGTAATAGGAAATGTGGGAAAATTTAGACAAGGAATTGATTTTGCAGGCCAAGAGGAAATAATTAAAAAAGCTTTTTCATTGAAAAAAGCCGCATGTATTGCAATAACGATTAATTCACCAGGGGGTTCACCTGTGCAATCTCACTTAATCTACAGCTTTATAAGACAGGAGGCCAATAAGAATAAAAAAAAGGTCATAGTATTTGCTGAAGATGTGGCTGCGTCAGGTGGGTATCTTATTTCATGTGCGGGTGATGAAATTTACGCTAATTCAAGTTCTATAATAGGATCTATTGGAGTTATTTATTCTTCATTTGGATTTACAGAATTGATAAAAAAAATTGGTGTAGAGCGAAGAATTCATACTGCTGGGAAGAATAAGAGTACTTTAGATCCATTTGTTGAGGAAAAAAATGAGGATATTGAAAGACTTAAAAAGATTCAGTTAGATTTGCACAAAGATTTTATTGATGTAGTTGAAAAAAGTAGAGGAACTAAGCTTGATAAATCTGGAGTTGAACTTTTTTCAGGAGAATTTTGGTCAGGTAGTAAAGCAAAACAATTAGGTTTAATAGACGGCATAGGTAATGCACATGAAATTTTAAAATCAAAATTTGGAGATGATGTGGTTATTAAAAAATTTGAAAAGCCAAAAAGCTGGTTAAGTCAAAAATTTTCATCTTCAAGTAGTCAGCTAGATCAGTTAGCTAATACTTTGGATGAAAGGTCGTTCTGGCAAAGATATGGTCTCTAAGAAAAAAAAAATAAATTACAAAGTAAAATCTTTTCAAGAAACAATTTTAAATCTCCAAAAATTTTGGAGCAACAAAGGCTGTATAGTTTTACAGCCATATGATATGGAAGTTGGAGCAGGAACTTTTCATCCAGCTACAACTCTTAGATCGCTTGGACCTAACCCATGGAAAGCAGCCTATGTTCAGCCATCAAGGAGACCTACAGATGGCAGGTATGGTCAAAATCCTAATAGACTTCAACACTATTATCAATTTCAAGTTTTAATTAAACCATCTCCCATCAATATAAAAAAATTGTATCTTGATAGTTTGTCAGTAATAGGGATTGATCATAATGAGCATGATATTAGGTTTGTTGAAGATGATTGGGAAAGCCCAACATTAGGAGCCGCAGGTTTGGGGTGGGAAGTTTGGTGTGATGGTATGGAAATTACACAATTTACTTACTTTCAGCAAATGGCAGGTTATGAATGTAAACCAATTTCTGTCGAAATTACTTATGGTCTAGAGAGAATATGTATGTTTACTCAACAACAAAAAAATGTTTATGAATTAGTGTGGAATGATCAAGGAGTAACATATCAAGATGTATTTCATCAAGCAGAAAAAGAATTTTCTGCATATAATTTTGAATACGCAAATGTTGAAAATTTATTTAAAATTTTTGAAATGTATGAAATGGAAGCAAAATCCCTTGTCGAAAAAAAAATCTCACTACCTGCGTATGATCAATGCTTAAAAGCAAGTCATGTGTTTAATATACTTGATGCCAGAGGTGCAATTAGTGTTGCTCAGAGGGCTGGGTATATTTCTAGAATTAGAGATATCACTAAAGCAACAGCAGGAATATGGCTAGATAGTCAAAAATAAATGTCAGAATTTTTTTTAGAATTATTTAGTGAAGAAATACCTTCATCTCTCCAAAAAAGCTTAAGAGAAAATCTGTTAAATAGCTTCAATAAATTATTTAATGAAAAGTCTATTTATTTTAAAAAAAGCACCGCATTTTCAACACCAAATAGATTAGTAATTTTATTTGAGGGGTTAAAAAAAAAAGTAATAGTAAAATCTATAGAGATAAAAGGCCCAAATATTAATGCTCCAGAAATTGCATTAGAGGGATTTATGAAATCTAATAATATTTTCACTAAAAGAGAGCTTCATACAAAAAAAATAGATAAAGGTGAATTTTATTTTTTAAAGACAAAACCACAAAAATTAAATACTCATGATCTTCTGGAGAAGTATGTGCCATATGAACTAGAAAAAATTCAATGGAAAAATTCAATGAAATGGGGTGAATTTGATTTAAATTGGGGAAGACCATTAAAATCGATTCTAGCTGTATTCGATAAAAAAAAATTATTCTTTAATTTTCACCATTTAATTTCTTCAAATTCTACTTTTATTGATAAGGAGTTTGAAGAAAAGAAAAAAATGTTCCTTTCTTTTAGAGAATATAACAATTTTTTTAAAAAATTTGGAATTATCATTGATCACAATCAAAGAAAAAATTTTATAATAAATAGATTTGAAGCAATTTCAAAAAAGAAGAATATTAAAATAAAAAAAAATATTCAATTACTTGATGAAGTTGTTAATCTTACAGATCAACCTAATGTAATTGTTTGTGAATTTGATGAGAAGTTTCTGGGTATTCCAAAAGAAATTTTGATAATAACTATGGAACATCACCAAAAATATTTTCCAACATTTGATCATAAAGACAAACTTACAAATGAATTTTTGGTTGTTACAAATAAAAAAGATAAAAAAGGTTTTATCAAATTAGGAAATGAAAGAGTTGTTGAAGCAAGATTAAGTGATGCTGAATTTTTTTGGCAAAAAGATAAATCTCATAATTTAGTAAAGAGAGTTTCCAAATTAAAATCTATGAATTATTTTGAAGGATTAGGAACTTATTTTGACAAAGCACAAAGAATGAGAAAACTTGGGGGAATGATTTCTGATGAACTATTGATTAGTAAAGAAAAAGTTGAACTATCAGCTTCTATATGCAAAGTAGATTTAGTTTCAGAGCTGGTTAATGAATTTCCAGAACTACAAGGTATTATGGGTGGTTATTTTGCAGAAATCCAAGGTTTTGATAAAGATGTTTCTCTAGCAATTAGTGAACAATATTTGCCAGTTGGGAATAATTCAAAAATACCAAAAAAACCTTATAGCATTGCATTATCACTTGCAGACAAAATAGATACCTTGGTTGGTTTTTTTGGAATAGATCAAAAACCAACAAGCTCAAAAGATCCATTCGCATTAAGAAGATTGGCCTTAGGTATAATGAAAATTATAATTGAAAGAAAAAGAGATTTTAAGGTTAAAGATTTAATAAGTTATTCTGTAAGTTTATACTTAGATCAAGAAATTAAATTAAAGAATAAAAATTTACAAAAGGAATTGATTGATTTTCTCATGGAACGCTTAAAATTTTTTATGAAGGAGGAGAAAATTCGTCATGATATTATTATGGCCTCAACAAACTCTTTTAATATAGATCATTCAGTTACCACTTTTGGTAAAGCTAAAAGTCTCAATCGATTAATTAGTAAGCAAGTTGGAATTGATCTAATATCTAGCTATAAAAGAGCTTCAAATATATTGGACAATGAGTCTAAAACACAAAAACTTGAACTATCTAATTCAACTGATCCCAGCATATTTAAAACAGATATTGAAAAAAACCTATACAATAAGATAAATGAATTAATGAAATATTTTTCAAGTATAAGAAAGGATGAAAATTTTGAGGAATCACTGCATATTTTAGCTGGTTCAAAAAAAGTAATTTTCGATTTTTTTGATAATGTAATAGTTAATGAGAAAGACGATGAAATTAAAAAAAATAGGCTAGAACTGATTCAAATGTTATGTAAAACATTCAATAATTATGTTAATTTTTCTTTGATCGATTCCCATCAATGAGCAAACTTATTTTTAATTTCAGTGCGAAAGACATTAAGAAAATTAAAAATCCTAAAAATGTTTTAGGAGGCAAAGGTTCTAATCTTTCCGAAATGGGCAGAATGGGATTGCCAGTTCCACCTGGATTTACTATTTCAACTAAAGTTTGTGAGCTTTTTTATAAAGATAAAAAAAAACTAAAGTCCAATTTGGTAAATCTGATTATGAAAGAATTAAAAGTTGTCGAAAAAAAAGTATCAAAAAAATTTGGTGATTTAAAAAATCCTTTACTCCTTTCCGTGAGATCTGGTGCAAGAGTGTCAATGCCTGGGATGATGGATACTATTTTAAATCTTGGGCTGAATGATAAAACAGTAAAAGCGTTATCTATTAAAACCGGTAATGGTAGATTTGCTAAAGATAGCTACAGAAGATTTATTCAAATGTATGCAAATGTAGTTATGGGAGTTGAGAGTTATCATTTTGAGGAATTGATTGAAAATTTTAAACTTACAAAAGGAGTTCTGTTAGATACTAATCTTGATGAAAAAGATTGGGATGGTTTAATTGAAGATTTTAAGAAAACAGTGAAAGAAAAATCAAATAAAAATTTTCCTCAAGATGTGAAAGAACAATTGTTGGGTGCAATTAGTGCTGTTTTTTTATCTTGGGAGAGCAATAGGGCTAAAGTTTATAGAAAATTAAATCAAATTCCATCTGAATGGGGAACAGCAGTAAATGTTCAGTCTATGGTTTTTGGAAATATGGGTAAAGATTGTGCAACTGGCGTTGTGTTTACAAGAAATCCTTCAGATGGTTCTAAAGAAATTTATGGAGAATATTTAATAAACGCACAAGGTGAAGATGTTGTCGCTGGAACTAGAACTCCTCAATATATTACTAGAAATGCAAGAATAAAAGCAAAAGTAAATTCACTCTCAATGCAGGAGTCTATGCCAGCTATTTATAGTCAACTTGTTAAAATTTTAACAAAATTAGAAAAACATTATAAAGATATGCAAGATGTGGAATTTACAGTTGAGAATAAAAAACTTTGGATGCTTCAAACAAGATCTGGAAAAAGAACAGCCAAGTCAGCCTTAAAAATAGCAGTTGATATGGTAAAAGAAAAATTAATTTCAAAAAAAGAAGCAGTGTTAAGAATAAACCCAAATTCTTTAGACACTTTACTTCACCCTACTCTAGACGAAACTAGTTCAATAAATGTTATAGCCAATGGTCTTCCAGCTTCACCAGGTGCAGTAAGTGGCAAAGTGGTTTTTACATCTGAGGAGGCAGAGAGATTAACTGGATTAATGCAAGACACAATTTTGGTAAGGATTGAGACTTCACCTGAGGATATTCAAGGAATGCATGCAGCAAAAGGTATTTTGACTGCTAGAGGCGGCATGACAAGTCATGCTGCAGTTGTAGCAAGAGGCATGGGTAGACCTTGTGTATCTGGTTCAAGTGAAATTGATATTAATTATGAGAATAAAACTTTCAAAACATCGAAAATAGAAGTCAAAGAAGGAGAAATAATTACAATTGATGGATCTACAGGAAGAATAATTTTGGGAGGTGTTGCTACAGTCAAACCTGAAATTTCTGGTGATTTTTCAAAACTGATGTCTTGGGCTGATAAATTTAGAAAATTACATATAAGAACAAATTCGGAGACACCAAAAGATACAAAAATTGCTAAAGACTTTGGAGCCGAGGGTGTAGGGCTTTGCAGAACTGAACACATGTTCTTCGATGAGGAAAGAATTTTGTCTGTTAGGGAAATGATTTTATCAAAAACATTAGAAGATAGAACAAAAGCACTTGATAAACTTTTACCTTACCAAAAAAAAGATTTCGTAGAAATATTCAAAATTATGAAGGGTCTTCCAGTTACAGTGAGATTATTGGACCCACCATTACATGAATTTTTGCCTCAAACAAATAAAGAAATAAATGAAATAGCTAATGAGGTAAAACTTCCAGTAAAAGAGGTGCAATCTAGAATAGAAGAATTACATGAGCAAAACCCAATGCTTGGACATAGAGGATGCAGATTAGGCATTTCCTTTCCTGAAATTTATGAAATGCAATGTCGTGCAATTTTTGAGGCGTTAGCTGAACTTAAGAAAAAAAAAATTAAATCAGCCTTTCCAGAAATCATGATACCATTGGTTTCCACAGAGGCCGAAATTAAAATAATGAAAAAATTAGTTATTAAAATTGCCAGTGAGATTCAAAAAAAACAAAAAGTAAAAATAAGATTTATTGTTGGAACAATGATCGAATTACCCAGGGCAGCCTTAAAAGCTAAAGAATTAGCTAAACATGCAGAATTTTTTAGTTTTGGCACAAATGATTTAACTCAAACTACTTTTGGAATAAGTAGAGATGATAGTGGTAAATTTTTAAATGATTATTTAGAAAACAAAATTTTTTTAATAGATCCATTTGTATCTTTAGATGATGGAGTTACAGATCTAGTAAAAATTGCGGTTGAAAATGGAAAAAAACAAAATAAGAGGATAAAATTAGGTATTTGCGGTGAGCATGGTGGCGATCCTAGAAGTATTGCTTTCTGCTCTAAAATTGGACTTAACTACGTTTCTTGTTCACCTTATCGAGTTCCAGTTGCAAGATTAGCTGCAGCTCAAGCAGAATTAAAGAAATAAATTATTTAATTTAAAAACTTACAGTGATATAATTAAGTCAGTCTTGATTTAGAAAAAACTCTACTTGCTAAGACTTTAAACAAAACGCTAAAGGAGAATAATGAAACTAAAAATACAATCTATAAAAAACTATTTTAAGTCAAAAAAAGATAAAGGTTTAAAACCAATATTTTTTAAAAAAATTGGAGATTCAAATACATCTCGAGACCAAATTAAGAAAAATTTGATCAAAGTACTTGAATCTCAAGGTTTTAAAATTAAAGACAAAAAATAATCGTATAAATTTTTGAATTAAAACTTTGTGTTGTTCTTAATTTAATATTTGAATTGAAATAACGGTTTTTCGTAGTAAGGGGGCGTTCTGTTGCCAGGTGCCCCGAACCCCGTCTACTTAATTAAATTAATTAAGCAGCAAGTGCGTAACTTTCGTTAGCAATTATAAAATAGCCCGTTACGGTGGAACAATCCCGAACGAAAGAATAGCTTTTAGTCACCCGTCGAATCTAGTTCACCCCCGTATATAATTGGTGGAGGTGGTGGGTACTGCCCCCACGTCCGCAATGGTTATTATGAAATTCGTTTATCGCCATAGTTGGAAACCAACAAATACAATATACATTTAACAATTTTTTTATCAATTGTTTATATACTTAATTATATCTAATATTTCTTTAATTATTTAAGATAAGTCAATTTTTTGATTGATATACCAATCATCCATGTAAGAAAGGCTTTTATAAACTCTCTTAAATTTATTTTTAATCATTATATCAAATATTTTTTTTCTCTTATGACTGTCGAAATTATGTTCTATTGTAAAAAAATTCACTTTATATTTTTTAAAATTAAAATTTTGAATAATATCGATCTCATTACCCTCAGTATCAATTGAAATGTAATCAATAATCTTTTTTAATTTATGAAATTTAATTAAATGATTTAAACAAATACTATCTGTCTGATATTTTTTAAGTGAATTTTCAGACTTTTGTAGTGATGATTGGTACGGGTCATTATTTTCAAAAAAATAAATTTTATTTTTACAAAATTTACCAATTGGTTTTTTCTCAAGCTTTGCTTTTCTTATAGACTTGATTTGTTTATGAGATTTTCTTACTGGTTCACAAATTACCCCGTTCCATTTATATTTTTTTTCATGAAGATAAGTATTACTTATGGTTTTTCCATTTCCACCGCCAATTTCAATGAAAGTTCCTCCTCTTTTTAACTTAGAATAGTAGATAACAAATAAATCTTGATAAACTTGAGATTTAGAGGATCCAATATTTTTAATAAGAAATCTAAAAAATGCTCTTTCTTTAAACGTAAATAAATACAAGAAATATATTTTAATCTTTGTGTATAATTCTAAATTCATTAAAAAATAATATTTTAATATTTAAAAAAATGTTTTAGTAAAGTTTGTAAACAATAATTCATATTTATGAAACTTACAAACGAACAAAAACAAGAAATTCAAGATCAGCAAAATCAAAAAAATGAGACAAAAAGAGTTACCGTACTTGACTTAGAAAATATTTTATATGAGGCAATGCCTGCATTGGATCATGGTTTTGTGAGAGTTATTGATTATATGGGAGATGATACGTCGATTGTTCAATCTGCCAGAGTTTCTTATGGGAAAGGGACAAAAAAAGTCTCAACAGACTCAGGTTTAATAAGATATTTAATGAGACATTGGCATAGTACTCCATTTGAGATGTGTGAAATCAAATATCACGTTAAACTTCCAATTTTCATTGCACGTCAATGGATTAGACATCGAACTGCAAACGTAAACGAATATTCAGCTAGATATTCAATTTTGGATAAAGAATTTTATTTGCCATCACGAGAAAATTTAGCCGCACAATCTGTAAGTAATCGTCAAGGAAGAGGAGATATTGTCGAAGGCGAACAGGCAAAAGAAGTTTTAGAACTTTTAAAAAAAGATGCTGAAAGAACTTATGATAATTATGAACGAATGTTGAATGAAAGATTTGATGGATCAACCATAGATGAAAATAAAAAAGGGTTAGCAAGAGAACTTGCTAGAATGAACTTAACTTTAAATACATACACGCAATGGTATTGGAAAACAGATCTACTCAATTTAATGAATTTTTTAAGACTTCGAGCAGATAGTCATGCTCAATATGAAATTAGGGTTTATGCAGATATTATGTTAGATACTTTAAAAAGATGGGTTCCAATAACATATGATGCATTCATGGACTATAGGGTTGGGGGTGTAGAAGTATCAGCTAATGGCAAAGCAATTATTAAAAAATTAATTAAGGGTGAGGATGTTGAACCAAATAGTTCTGGTTTATCAAAAAGAGAATGGAATGAGCTAATGACCGCCTTCAATCTTAAAGATAAGTTGATTTAATTTTTTCAGCGAAATTTAAATATATTTTTGAGATTTCATGATTAGGATTAGACTCTACTATTGGTTTTCCTCCGTCTCCGGCTTTGCCGACTTCTGGATCTATAGGTATTTCACCTAAAAAATTTTTTTCAAATTCTTCTGCAGTTTTTTTTACACTACTTTCTCCAAATATTTTATATATTTTTCCATCATCACCTTTAAAAAAACTCATATTGTCTACGAGGCCTAAAATTTTAACTTTAAGCTTATCAAACATTTTAATCCCTCTTTTTACATCTAGTAGAGCAACCTCTTGTGGGGTGGAAACAATGATTGCACCATCCATTTTAATCTCTTGAGAAAAGGTTAGTTGTGTATCTCCTGTTCCAGGTGGCATATCAATAATTATAAAATCTAGATCTTTCCAATTCACTTTTTGGGTGAAAGTTTTAATTGCACTTGTAACCATTGGTCCACGCCAAATCATAGGAGTTTGTTGGTCTGCTAAAAAACCAATTGACATACATTGGATATCATATTTTAAAATTGGCTCTAGTTTTTGACCATCACTTTTTGGTTTTTCATTAATGTTAAACATTTTTGGAATTGATGGACCGTAGATATCAGCATCTAATAACCCAACCTTGCAGCCCACTTTTTTTAGTGCAAGAGCAAGATTCGTAGCAAATGTTGATTTTCCAACACCTCCTTTAGCGCTTGAAATTGCTATTGTGAATTTAGTCCCTAAAATTGGATTTTTAATGAATTTTTTTGGCTGAAGTTTTCTTCTCATTGCGTCACTTAATACAGGCTTTTTATCAATCATAATTTTATCATTACTTGTTTTTTATAATAAAGACACTATATACTTTGCCATATGTCAGATGATTTTCAAGGAAGAGGCGGCAGTCCGTGGGGTACTCCACCAGGTGGTGGAAATGGCCCAGGTAAAGGTCCTACACCGCCAGACATTGATGCTATTATAAGAGATATTCAAAATAAGATTAATAAATTTTTACCTGGTGGAAGTAAATCAGGGGGAAAACCAATTGGCCTAATTTTACTAATTTTAGCCTTTGTTTGGCTTGGCAGTGGTTTGTACAGAGTTTTACCAGATGAGCAAGGTGTTGTAATGAGATTTGGAAAATTTATAAAAACCACTCAACCTGGATTGAATTATCATTTCCCATTTCCAATTGAAACAGTGGAAACACCTAAAGTAACAAAAGTTAATAGAATGGACATAGGTTTTAGATCAGAGAGAGATAGCGGATTTTCAACAGGAGGAGGTGTTGCAGATGTACCTCAAGAGAGTCTAATGTTAACTGGCGATGAAAATATTGTAAATATAGACTTTTCAGTATTTTGGGTAATAAAAGATGCTGGCAAATTCTTGTTTGAAATTCAAGATCCAGAAGCGACAGTTAAAGCCGCAGCTGAAACTGCTATGAGAGAGGTTATTGCTAAAAGTGATATTCAGCCAATTTTGACTGAGGGAAGAGCAAAAATTGAATTAGAAACCCAAGAAATAATTCAATCTATTTTAGATGAGTATCAAAGTGGTATTCAAATTACCCAGGTCCAAACACAAAAAGCAGATCCACCTGATCAAGTTATTGATGCTTTTAGAGATGTTCAGGCTGCAAGAGCAGATATGGAAAGATCTAAAAATGAAGCAGAGGCATACGCAAATGATGTTATTCCAAGGGCAAGGGGAGAAGCAGCTAAAATTTTACAGGCTGCAGAGGCATACAAGAAAGAAGTTGTTGCCAAAGCAGAAGGTGAGGCAAGTAGATTTGTCTCAATTTATAATGAATATGCTAAGGCTAAAGAGGTAACACAGGAGAGAATGTATTTAGAAACTATGGAAAAGGTTTTAGCTAGTATAGAAAAAGTTATAATCGAGAAGAATGCAGGATCTGGTGTTGTGCCTTATCTCCCATTACCAGAACTTAATAAAAAGGTTACTAATTAAAATGAAAATACAAAAGATATTAATACCAGTTATTGCGATCATAGGAGCTGTAATTTTCTTTTCAATTTTTATTGTAAAAGAAGTTAATCAAGCAATTGTATTACAATTTGGAGACCCCAAAAGAATTATTGTAAATCCAGGATTGAACTTTAAACTACCTTTTATTCAGAACGTTGTTTTTTTAGATAAAAGAATACTAAATTTAGACACTCCGCCTGAAGAGGTTATTGCTTCAGATCAAAAAAGACTTATAGTTGATGCATTTGCAAGATTTGAAATTGTTGATCCTTTAAAATTTTATATTTCAGTGGGCAATGAAAGAGTCGCAAGGTCAAGATTATCGACAATTATAAATTCAAGAATAAGAAATGTATTAGGTCAACAAGAATTACAAACCCTATTATCAAAAGATAGAACAAAACAAATGGCCCTTATTCAAGAGGGAGTAAATGTAGAAGCTGAAAATTTTGGTATAAAAATTGTTGATGTCAGAATTAAAAGAGCAGATTTACCTCAAGCAAATAGTGATGCTATTTATAAGAGAATGCAAACTGAAAGGGAGAGAGAAGCAAAAGAATTTAGAGCTAAAGGTGCAGAAATGGCTGTAACTATAACTTCAACTGCTGATAAAGAGGTTTCTGTTATATTGGCAAATGCTAATAAAGACTCTGAGATCATGAAAGGTGAAGGTGATGGTCAGAGAAATAAGATTTTCGCAGAAGCATTTGGAAGAGATCCAGAATTTTTTGCATTTTATAGAGCGATGCAGGCTTATGAAACTGCTCTAATAGGCGGTGATACTTCGTTAATTTTATCACCAGATAGTGAATTTTTTAAATTTTTTGGAAATATAAAACCTAAAACAGAATAACCCACACCTATGAGAGAATTGATCATAGCTTTTGGTCTATTTCTTTTTATTGAGGGAATTTTATATGCCTTATTTCCATCAAAAATGAAAAATATG
>MDTG01415377.1_pt1 | contig 13523 bp, 9 predicted proteins | sample 811421 | NCBI WGS metagenome assembly MDTG01 (sample SAMN05326645, study PRJNA326480) | marine metagenome | isolation source: seawater | place: Pacific Ocean: South East | collected 2011 | reverse complement strand
TTGCCCAGGCGATCGAAGAGACCGGCGAGCGCGACGGCGGCCACGTCGGCGCGCGGGTCGAGATCAAGCGCGAGCTGCAAATAGACGGCGGCAAGCTCCTCGCCACCGTCGCGGCCGATGGCCGCGCCGAGGCCGTAGAGCACTTCCGCCGCGCCCGTGACCGGGCTGGCGGTGATCGGTCCGATGGGCTCTCCGCTCTCGATGAGCTTGCGAGTCGCCGACAGCACCGGGTGATCGGGCAGGATCTTGTCGTATTCGGCCAGGATCTTCAGCGCCTCGGCCGGCTGGCCGCCGGCGGCCAGCGCCCTGGCGTAGGCGTCGGTCACGCGCAGTGCGCCCTGGTCGGCTGCGAAGGCGTCGGCGAAGCCCTGGATCGCGGCCTCGCGGCGGCCAGCGTGGTCCTGGATCAGGCCGGAATGATAGGTCACGAAGACCGTGTACCAGTCAGGGCCCTTGAGACGGGAGAGAATGTCGAGCGCGGCGTCGGTCTCGCCTTCAGCTTCCTTCGCCCAGGCGGCGGCAAGGCCACGGGTCAGGTCGGCAAGCGGTCCGCGTCCGGGGCCGGACAGAAGCTCGGCGGCGCGGGCCGGCTCCCCGAGCTTAAGGGCTTCGGCGCCAAGCGCGAGGTTGGCCAGGAAATGGTCCGGCTGCTCCTGCTTGAGGCGACGGGCGTATTCGAGCGCCTCGTCGAGATCGCCGTTGGCCAGCTTGAGCACGAAAGTGCGGTCGAGCAGGAAGGGGTTGCCCGGATCCTCGTCCAGCGCCTCGGCGAAGAAGGCGGCGGCATTGGCAAGATCGTTGGTCTGCCCGGCGAGACGGCCGGCCAGGTAACTGCCGCTCAGGGTGATGGGCAGGCCGTCCAGCGTGCCAAGTCCGAGGGGCTCGCTCGCCTGGGCCGCTGTTTCGGCCTGAACCGGCTGGGCAAGGACCGTGGCCATCGCCAGGGCCGCGAGCGTCATGCGGGTCGGGGCGTTCGAGGAGAGAAGGCGTCGCATCATGGGCGTGGACTTGCTGCCTCTTGCTTGCCCGCTGTCGCGGGGATCATGTCGTGTCGCCGTTGCGGTGCCGCACGCGATCGGCGACGGCCCGCAGCGGACGCGCGCATCGGCACACGTCCGGAAACCCGCGGCCCCAGGGCCGGCGAGTCAACGGCAGGATATGCGAACAAGGATGGCCTTTCTATGGTCGCCCCGCAAGCCGCGCCATCGGGTTGCCGGTGTCGCGGAAGCGCAGGAGAGGACTCGAAACCCCTTTGTTTCTCGCACTGCATCATTTAGAGCAGGACTCGTTTTCGGGGCGACCCGGACAGGCTGGCGCGCGAATGGCACGTGCGCGCCCCGTCGCCTGGGCGCACGGGGAGGCCGCAAGACGAAAAAGACGGCGCGTTGCCGCGTCTGCGGGAGAAGGGACAGGAACGCAATGACCAAATGGGTGTACGGGTTCGGCGATGGGCGCTCCGAGGGCGCCGCGGACATGAGGAACCTGCTGGGTGGCAAGGGCGCGAACCTTGCCGAGATGAGCAATCTCGGGCTTCCGGTCCCGCCGGGCTTTACCATCACCACCGAGGTCTGCACCTGGTTCGAGACGCATGGCCAGAGCTACCCCGACGGGCTGGCCGGGCAGGTCGAGGCGGCACTCTCCGAGGTCGGGCGCATCACCGGCCGGCGTTTCGGCGACACGGTCAACCCGCTGCTGGTTTCCGTGCGCTCCGGCGCGCGGGTCTCGATGCCGGGCATGATGGACACCGTCCTGAACCTCGGCCTCAACGACGCCACCGTGCCGGCGCTTGCCGAGGCGGCGGGCGATCCGCGCTTCGCCTATGACAGCTACCGCCGCTTCATCCAGATGTATTCCGACGTGGTGCTCGGCCTCGACCATCACGCCTTCGAGGAGATCCTCGAGGACTACAAGAACGAGCATGACCTGGCGCTCGACACCGACCTCACCGCCGAAGCGTGGCAGGAGGTGATCGCCGGCTACAAGAAGCTGGTGGAGGACGAACTCGGCAAGCCGTTCCCGCAGGATCCGGCCGAACAGCTCTGGGGTGCGATCGGCGCCGTCTTCCTGTCGTGGGAAAGCGCGCGCGCGGTGACCTACCGTCGCCTGCACGACATTCCCAACGACTGGGGCACGGCGGTCAACGTGCAGGCCATGGTGTTCGGCAACATGGGCCAGAGTTCCGCCACGGGCGTCGCCTTCACCCGCAATCCCTCCACCGGCGAGAAGGCGCTCTACGGCGAGTTCCTGATCAACGCGCAGGGCGAGGACGTGGTGGCCGGCATCCGCACGCCGCAGGACATCACCGAGGCCGCCCGCATTGCCGCCGGATCCGACGCGCTCTCGCTGGAAAAGGCGATGCCGGAGGCCTTCGCCGAGTTCGTGGGGATCTGCGACAAGCTCGAGGCGCACTACCGCGACATGCAGGACCTCGAGTTCACCATCGAGCGCGGGCGGCTGTGGATGCTGCAGACGCGCTCGGGCAAGCGCACGGCCAAGGCCGCCCTCAAGATCGCCGTCGACATGGCCGACGAGGGGCTCATCACGCCCACCGAGGCCGTGATGCGCGTCGATCCGGCGGCGCTCGACCAGCTCCTGCATCCGATGATCGACCCGAAGGCGACCCGTGACATCCTGGGCACCGGCCTTCCGGCCTCGCCGGGGGCGGCCTCCGGCGAGATCGTGTTTTCCTCCGACGAGGCGGAAGAGGCGAAGAACGCCGGCCGCAAGGTCATCCTGGTGCGCGTCGAGACGAGCCCGGAGGACATTCACGGCATGCACGCGGCGGAAGGCATCCTGACGCTGCGCGGCGGCATGACCAGCCACGCCGCCGTCGTGGCGCGCGGCATGGGCAAGCCCTGCGTCTCGGGCGCCGGCGCGCTCAGGATCGATGCGCGTGCCGGAACGCTGTCGGTCGCGGGCCGCAAGCTCCAGCGCGGCGAGCGGATCACCATCGACGGCACCAGCGGGCAGGTGCTCGTGGGCGAGGTCGACATGCTCCAGCCGGAGATGTCGGGCGAGTTCGCGCGGCTGATGGAGTGGGCCGACGCCGAGCGCCGCATGAAGGTGCGCACCAACGCCGAGACGCCGGCGGACGCGCGCGCCGCGCGCGGCTTCGGTGCGGAGGGCATCGGGCTCTGCCGCACCGAGCACATGTTCTTCGACGGCGAGCGCATCGTCGCGGTGCGCGAGATGATCCTCTCCGACAGCGAGGAGGGACGGCGCGCCGCGCTCGCCAAGCTTCTGCCGATGCAGCGGGGCGACTTCACCGAGCTTTTCGAGATCATGCAGGGGCTTCCCGTCACGATCCGCCTGCTCGATCCGCCGCTGCACGAGTTCCTGCCGCACACGGACGAGGAAATCGCCGAGGTGGCGGCCGTCATGGGCGTGGACGCGGAGCTGCTGCGCCAGCGGGCGCTGGAGCTGTCCGAATTCAACCCGATGCTGGGTCATCGCGGCTGCCGTCTGCTGGTCTCCTATCCGGAGATCGCGGAAATGCAGGCGCGCGCCATCTTCGAGGGCGCGGTCGCGGCGGCCGCGAGCACCGGCGCGCCGGTGACGCCCGAGATCATGGTGCCGCTCGTCGGCGTCAAGGCGGAGCTCGACCTCGTGCGGGCGCGCATCGATGCCATGGCGAAGGCCGTCTCGCAGGAGGCGGGCGTCGCGATCGAGTATCAGGTCGGCACGATGATCGAGCTGCCGCGGGCCTGCCTGCGCGCCGGCGAGATCGCCGGGGCGGCGGAGTTCTTCTCCTTCGGAACCAACGATCTCACCCAGACCACCTTCGGCATCTCGCGCGACGATGCGGCCTCCTTCCTCGGCGCCTACCAGCGCCTGGGGGTGATCGAGCGCGATCCCTTCGTCTCCATCGACCAGGACGGCGTCGGGGAACTGGTGCGGATCGGAGCGGAGCGCGGCCGCGCGGCGCGGCCCGGCCTCAAGCTCGGCATCTGCGGCGAGCATGGCGGCGATCCGGCGTCCATCGCCTTCTGCGAGAGCGTCGGGCTCGACTATGTGTCCTGCTCGCCGTTCCGCGTACCCATCGCCCGGCTTGCCGCCGCCCAGTCGGCGCTGAAGGCGAAGTCCGCGTAAGCGGGACGGGGAGCGGGGCATGGCGCGCCGGCCGGACAGCCTGGAGGCGTTGCGCAAGGGCGGCAAGGCGGCCCTTGCGCGGGCGCTTTCAGCCGTCGAGACCGATGCCGCCGACCCGGGACTGGACGTGCTTCTCGACGCCGCCTGTGCGGCGCCGGGCGGGCGTGTCCTGGGGCTGACCGGCCCGCCGGGCGTGGGCAAGTCCACGCTCACCAACGCCCTGATACGCCACTATCGCACAAGGGGCGAGAGCGTCGGCGTCATCGCCGTCGATCCCTCCTCCCAGCTCACCGGCGGGGCGTTGCTCGGCGACCGCACGCGGCTTGTCACCGATCCCGAGGACGATCGCGTCTTCGTGCGTTCCATGGCCGCGCGCGACCGGCTCGGCGGCCTCTCCGACCACGCGGTCGCGGCCATCGTGCTCATGCGCGCGGTGATGGACCGGGTGATCGTGGAGTCGGTGGGCGTCGGCCAGTCGGAGGGCGATGTCGCCCATGTGAGCGATGTGCTCGCGCTGTGCATCCAGCCGGGCTCCGGCGACAGCCTGCAGTTCATGAAGGCGGGGGTGATGGAGCTTCCCGACCTGGTCGTCGTCACCAAGGCCGACATGGGCGGCCTTGCGGCGCGCGCGCGGGCCGATGTCGCCGGCGCCCTGTCGCTGGCCCGTCCGCCGGACGCGCGGACGCTTCCCGAGGTGATCGCCGTTTCGGCCACGAGCGGGGAGGGGCTCGACGAGATGACGACGGCCTGCGACGCTCTCTTCGCCAGTCTGGAGAGGGATGGCGGCCTTGCGGCGCTGCGTGCGCGCCAGGCGCACCATCACGTGGCGGATGCGATCCGGGTGCGCTTCGGGCGCGTGGGTGCGGGGCTCGTGGACATGGATGCCGCGCTGGCGCGCGAGGGCGGGCCCTTCTCGGCGGTCTCGGCGCTCGACCGGGACCTTCGGGCGCGCCTTGGCGCCCAGGCGGACCAACCTTAGGCGGACAGGCTGATCGAGGGGCGCGGCGCCGGGTCACCGGCGGCGAGGCGGCGCTCGGCGGCGGGAACCTCCGACGGCGGCACCGGGCGGCACAGGAAGTAGCCCTGCAGCCTGTCGCAGTTGGTCCGCTGGAGGATCGCCGCCTGCTGGCTTGTCTCGATGCCTTCCGCGACAACCTTCATGCCGAGTGCCTCGCCCAGGTCGATGATGGTCGACAAGATGGCATGGGCGTGCGGCGCCACGTCGAGATCGGCGATGAAGGAGCGGTCGATCTTCAGCGTGTCGAAGGGGAAGCGGCGCAGGTAGGACAGGCTCGAGTAACCGATGCCGAAATCGTCCAGCGCCACGCGCACGCCAAGCTCCTGGACACGGGTCAGCGTGTCGAGAATGCCGCTGTCGTCGTCGGCGAAGACGGTCTCGGTGACCTCGATCTCGAGCCGGGTCGGCTCGAACCCGGATTCGGCCAGCGTGTTGCGCACGTCGTCGATGAAGCGCGGGTGGCGGAACTGGGTCGGCGACACGTTGACCGCGACCCCGAGGTGCGGCCAGGCGGCCGCGTCGCGGCAGGCGCGTCGCAGGACGTAGAGCCCGAGGTCGTAGATGAGGCCGGTTTCCTCGGCGATGGGCACGAAGACCGCCGGGCTGACGGGGCCCATTTCCGGATCCGTCCAGCGCAGGAGCGCCTCCACGGACAGGACCTTGGCGCCGTCGATGGTGGTCTGCGGCTGGTAGACCAGGTCGAGACGGTTGTTGCGGATCGCCTCGCGAAGGCCGTGGGCGAGGTTCTCGCGCGTGCGCACGTGCTCTTCCATCGAGGCGTCGAAGAAGGCCCAGCGGCCACGTCCGGCCGACTTGGCCGAATAGAGCGCGATGTCGGCCTTTCGCAGCAGCTCGCCCATGGACAGGCTGTCATGGGGCGCGATCGCGGCACCGACGCTGAGGCTGATGTGCAGGTGGTTGCCGGCGACATACATGGGCACGGAAAACCGGTCCTGCATCCGCTTCAGCACCGCCTCGATGCGGGAGCGGTCGGCGGCGCCGGGAAGCAGCAGCGCGAACTCGTCGCCACTGATGCGCGCGAGCGTCGCGTTGTCGGGCGCGAGCACCCGCAGGCGGCGGGCGGCCTCCCGGATCACCTCGTCGCCGGCGGCATGGCCCAGCGTGTCGTTGATGTCCTTGAAGTGGTCGAGATCGATGTAGATCACGCCCACCAGCCCCTTGCCCGAATGCCAGTCGCTCAGTTCGTCGCGGAAGCGGGCGGCGAAGAAGTCGCGGTTGGCGAGGCCGGTGAGGCTGTCGTGCAGCGCCGCGTGCTGGGCGCGCGCCTCGCTTTCGGCCAGTCGGCGGGTGTTCTGGCGGGTGTAGAACAGCACCAGGCCGGTCAGACCGGCGATGGTGGTGGCCAGGAAGAACAGCATCGGGCTGACGCCGGCCAGGATCTGGGCTCCCGGGTTTTCCGACTGCCAGGTGAGATAGCCGATGGTGCGCCCGCGCGGATCGGACAGCGCGAGACTTGCCGCGATCTCCTCGGCCGGCCGGTCATGCGATACGCGCAGGTCGCGCGTGCCGGAGCGCTCGGCGAGCGCGGCAAGGCGCACGGGATCGAGCTGCTTGATGCTGACAAGTACGGCGGGCGGCTGGCGTTCGGCCAGGAACTGCTTCAGCTCGGGGCTGATGGCGGTGACCGAGACGAAGGCGGGCCGTCCGTCCTTGAGCGTGAAGCCGGTCTCGTTGATGGAGCGGGTGAAGCCGGTGCGCGGGCGCTCCACCACGAACAGGCCCGACGGCAGGCGGCGGAAGGAATTGATGAAGCGGGCCCGCACGCGCGCGATCAGCGGCTTGATTTCCTCAAGCATCGGCTTGGCGAGCGCGGGATCGTGCTCGTTGCCGCGATTGAAATCATAGACGGGTTCGCCGTCGACGCCGACGATCACGGTCTGGTCGTGACCGTGATTGGCCAGCATCCAGCGACCGATGTTGGTGTCGATCCAGGCGCGGTTCAGGGAATTGGGGCGGGTGTAGAAGAAGGCCTGGTCCCAGACGGCCGTTCCTTCCTGCTCCTTGGCCAGAAGGTCGAGCTGAAGTTTTGCGCCGCCACGCAGAAGATTGCGTTCGCTGTTCAGCGCGGCAATGTCGGCCGACTGCGATGTATAGGCAATAAGCACGACCGAAAACGCGATCGCGAGCATGACAAGACCCACGACCGGAAAAAGGATGGCATTCGCTAGCTTTGTTCCGGCAGTCTTGCGTGACGCGCCCATTGCAGCCTCATTTCCCCACACGCCGAAAGGTTGCATAGCGAATTTAACAAATTCCGTCGAATATTAGTTAACCGGGACTGAAACCGGAGTCCCGCCCGCAGCCAACGAAAAAGGTGCATGCACCGCAGCCGATCCGGCGCGCCCCGCAAGCGAGGTTCGCTACAGGAGCTGCAGGCCCCGGAAGCTCACATGGCCGTCGCGCCCCACGATGATGTGGTCGTGCAGGGCGATGCCGAGCGGCTTGGCGATTTCGGCGATCTGGTTGGTCATCTGGATGTCGGCGCGCGAGGGCGTCGGATCGCCGGACGGATGGTTGTGCTCGAGTATGATGGCCGAGGCCGACAACTCCAGCGCGCGCTTCATCACCTCGCGCGGATAGACCGGCGTATGGTCGATGGTGCCGCGCTGCTGCACCTCGTCGGCGATCAGCGCGTTCTTCTTGTCGAGGAACAGGATGCGGAATTCCTCGCGGTCCGCATAGGCCATGGCCGCGCGCACGTAGTCGATCACCGAGGACCAGGAGGAGAGGACCTTGCGCTCGCGCAGCGGCGCGCGCAGGAACCGCTCGGCCACCGCGCGGGCGAGCTTGAGTTCGTCCACGACCCGGTCGCCGACGCCGCGCACCTCCTTCAGCCGAGCGGGCGGCGCGGCCAGAACCTCGGCGAAGGAGCCGAATCGCGCGATCAGCGCCTTGGCGATCGGTTTGGTGTCGGCCCGCTTGATGGGAGCGAAAAGCAGGAGTTCCAGGAGCTCGTAGTCCTGGAGGGCCTCATGTCCGGCCTCGCGAAACCGCTGGCGCAGACGGTCGCGATGACCGTGGAAATGGGGGGAGGGCGCGCTGGCGTCGGAAAATCCGTCGTCGCTCCCGCTCATGCATCCCCCCTTCGTTTCCGTGTGCTTCGCGTTCGCCTCAGGATCGCTGACGCACCATCGGATTGTCGAGACCCGCCGGCGACAGCGTGAAGATCTCGCAGCCCTCGTCGGTGATGCCGATGGAATGCTCGAACTGGGCCGAGAGCGAGCGGTCGCGGGTGACCGCCGTCCAGCCGTCCGCCAGCACCTTCACGTGCGGACGACCGAGGTTCACCATCGGCTCGATGGTGAAGATCATGCCCGGCTTCAGCTCGACACCCTCACCCGGGCGGCCGTAGTGCAGGATGTTGGGCGTGTCGTGGAAGAGGCGCCCGACGCCGTGGCCGCAGAAGTCGCGCACCACCGAGCAGCGCTCTGCCTCGACGAAGGTCTGGATCGCGGCGCCGATGTCGCCGGTGGTGTTGCCGGGCTTGGCCGCCTCGATGCCGCGCAGGAGCGATTCGTAGGTCACGTCCACCAGTCGCTCTGCAGCGCGCTTGAGCTTGCCGACCGGATACATGCGGCTGGAATCGCCATACCAGCCGTCGACGATGTAGGTGACGTCGACGTTGACGATGTCGCCTTCCTTCAGCGGCTTCTCGTTGGGGATGCCGTGACAGACCACATGGTTGATCGAGGTGCAGGTCGACTTGGTGAAGCCGCGGTAGTTCAGCGTGGCGGGAACCGCGTTTTCCTTCAGGCCGAACTCGAACACGAAGTCGTCGATTTCCTGGGTCGTGACGCCGGGTTTCACAAGATCGACCAGCGCGTCGAGGCAGCGTGCCGTGACATCGCTCGCCTTCTTCATGCCCGCGAAATCCTCGCGGTCGTAGAGGCGGATCTGTCCGGTGTTCTTCAGGGGCGCCGTGGCGGCGTCGACATAGGTGACCATCACTCTTCCGTCGGTGTTCGTCGTCTGGCCCGGCGACCACGGCCTGATGACCGGGGCGGGCTTGGGATGCGGGCGGCGTCCCCCGTCGGACCATCCGTGCTCCGGCCTGCGGTTCCGGGGCGGGCGGGCGCGAATGGAGGGGGACGCGGGCGCCGCGCGTTTCGAGATATAGCCTTAATTGGCGCGCACCGCGCACGCAATCGCATTCGCACCGACGCGCGCGTGTGGAAGGGACGCGGTGCAATTCCGGGTGGGCGGTCCGCCGGACTTGCGCGCGCGTCGCGCTCCGGCTAATGGCAGGGGGCGCATGAAGCCAGCGGACGTGGTGGAATCGGTAGACACAAGGGACTTAAAATCCCTCGGCCTTGCGCCATGCGGGTTCGAGTCCCGCCGTCCGTACCAACTGGCTTGCCGGGCGATCCGCGTTTGTTGCGGCCGTCCCGCCCCTTGTCCTCGTTCCGTTCGAGGGAAAATCAGCGTTCCAGGCGGATCAGTCGGTCGTTCGAGGCGCCATCGCGACGGGGAGAGCGATTTGTGGTGATGGCGTAGACGTCCCCGTCGATCACCAGCACATCGCGAATGCGCTCGCCCAGGGAGACCGCTTCCAGGATCGCCCCGTCCCGCGGGGCGATGACAAGAACGCCCTTCGCCCGAAGCCCCGCGAGCAGCAGGTTGACGCCATCGAAGGCGAGCCCCGAGGGAGCCCATGTGTCGCGGCCGGAATGAACCAGCGGCGCCCGCATGCCGCTCCCGGTCTCGTCCCCCTGTATCAGTGGCCAGCCGTAGTTGCCGCCACGCTCGATGCGGTTGACCTCGTCCAGTGCCGACTGCCCGTGTTCGGCCGCAAAGAGCTGGCCCGTGTCATCCCAGGCAAGACCCTGCGGATTGCGATGTCCCAGGGACCAGACCGGAGACCCGGGAAAGGGATTGTCGTCGGGAATCGCGCCGTCGGCCGTCACCCGGAGGATCTTGCCCGCGAGACTGTCCAAGTCCTGCGGCCGGTCCCGTCTTTCGGTCCAGCCCGTCGTGACATAGAGCATCCCGTCGGGACCGAAGGCGACACGGCCGCCATTGTAGAGCGGGTGACCCGGAATGCCGTCGAGGAGAACCCGTGTCTCGCGCCAGCCCTGCCCGGTGCGTTCGGCCTCGATCACGCGGTTCAGCCGGGCGTCGGGCGTGCCGTAGTGCTGATAGAGCACGACGAGACCGCTTTCGGCGAAATCGGGCCGCAGCGCAAGGCCGAGAAGCCCGCCACCGCGATCGTCGAGGACCGGCACGCTTGTCTCGACGGGCATCCGGGTCAGCTTGCCGTCCTCGTAGATGCCGAGGGTGCCGGCCTTTTCCGTAAGGTAGATGGCCCCGTCGCGGGCCTCGATGTCCCAGGGGTAGTCGAGACCGGAAAGCAGGGTCTCGACCGGCTGCGCGAAGGATCGGGACGGAGGCAGCACCGCCAGTGCCGCCACAAGCGCGACGAACATGTATCTCACGAAAGACTCCTGTTCACGGGTATGGCGCGGAGGCGGCCCGCCGGAACAGGCCGCCAGCCGGTTCACTGTGCGTAGTCTTCGTCCGAAACCGGGTCGCCCCAGGTCACCGCGGTGCCGTCAATCGCCTCCTGGACGGCGAGGTGTGTCACGGACTGCCCGTCGGTCGCGCCGTGCCAGTGGTCGAGATCGGCGGGGAACCAGACCACATCGCCGGCGTTCATGACCTTCTTCTCTTCGCCGCGAACCTGGTACCAGCCGGTTCCGGAGGTCACGACAAGCCATTGCCCGACCGGATGCGTGTGCCAGTGCGAACGCGCGCCGGGCATGAAGGTGACCGAGCCGGCGTTGACGTTGGCCATCCGGGCGTCGAACACGGGCTGGACATATACCGTGCCGGTGAAGAAGTCGGAGCTGCCGAGGACACCGCTCCGCTGCGCGGCTCCGGTGACCTCCGCTGTCTGTGCAAGTGCCGCCGGGGCTGCAAGTGCCATGGCGAGGGTCGATGCGAGAATGAGCTTCATTTGAGGTCGTCTCCTTGTGGCTCGAGAGGCGGCCGTCGCGGCCAGGGCCGGATTTCCTGCCCAATGCTCCTTCAAGATAGGAAGCGTCCTTTCAGCGATAATGATCGCGAGGGGGGATACGCTCATGAGGAGGTCTCATGAAAAGCGAGAGTCCGCTTCACATCCGATGAAGCGATTGATGAACGATGCTCATGAGCGCTTGTGTGCGTCGGGGGATAATCTTTTGCGTTGCGATGCCTAGATTGTGCAGAGAGCGAACCGGATCCGAAGCGGGGTCGTGACGGCACGTTTCCCATCGTCCGCCCCGGCACCGGTCCGCATCACCGACCGGCAACCGGCGAGAGAAACCAGCATGACGAAGATCCGGGTAATCGTTGGCGATGAAACGCTGAGCGCGACGCTGGATGATACCGCTGTCGCGCGGGACTTCGCGTCCCTTTTGCCGCTCGAGCTGACGTTGAGCGACTATCATGCGACCGAGAAGGTGGCCGACCTGCCGCGTCCGCTCGACATCTCGGGCGCGCCGGCAAGCTACACTCCCCGGGCCGGCGATATCACGCATTTCGCGCCCTGGGGCAATCTCGCGATCTTCCACAAGCCGTTTCAGAGCGCGCGAGGCCTGGTGAGGCTGGGCGCGTTCGACGGGTCCATCGAGGCGCTGATGCAGGATGGCGCCTTTCCGGTTCGCATCGAACTGGCGGGCCAGGGCGCTCGCTGAACGATGTCCCGGTCGCAACCGGTCCGAAACACATCAAGGAGAAGAACATCATGAGCAACAACATCACCGGCAAGACCGTCATCATCACCGGCGCCTCGTCCGGCATCGGAGAGGCCAGCGCCAAGCTGCTCGCCGCGAAGGGCGCCAATGTCGTCCTCGGCGCGCGCCGCGCGGAGAAACTCAAACAGATCGCGGAGGAGATCGAGACGGCCGGCGGCAAGGCGGCCTGGCAGGAACTCGACGTGACCAGCCCGGACGAGAACGAGGCGATCGTCAAGCTCGCCAAGGACCGTTTCGGCGGCGTCGACGCGATCTTCCTCAACGCCGGGCTGATGCCGAGCTCCCCGGTGTCCGCGCTGAAGACCGATGAGTGGAACCGGATGGTCGACGTCAACATCAAGGGAGTGCTCAACGGCGTCGCCGCCGTCATGCCGACCTTCCTCGACCAGAAGTCCGGTCACATCCTTGCGGTCTCGTCGGTGGCGGGCCTCAAGAACTATCCGGGGGCCTCGGTCTACGGCGGCACCAAGTGGTTCGTGCGAAACTTCATGGAGGTTCTGCGCATGGAGGCGGCCACCGAGGGCACCAACATCCGCACCGCGACGCTCTATCCGGCGGCGATCAACACCGAGCTGCTCGACACGATCACCGACAAGCGCACGGCCGAGGGGATGCAGGGGCTCTACGACACCTACGGGATCGCTCCCGAGCGGGTCGCCGAAGTCGTGGCTTTCGCGCTCGACCTGCCCGCCGACACGACCGTCAACGAGTTCACGGTGGGGCCGGCCAACCAGCCCTGGTAACAGGACCATGAAACAGGGCGGCCGCGCGAATGCACTGCACTCGCGCGGCCGCCCTTTTCGTATCGGTCCCGGTCATTCCAGGCCCCGCATCCGTCCCTGCGGTGAGGGGAGGCGCGGGGCCTGTCCTGTCGCGGTCCGTTACTTCACCAGATCACAGGTCGAATCCTCGATCGGCATGAAGGCCTCCTTGCCGGGGATCGTGCGCACGACCTTCATCAGGTCCCAGTCGCCGTTCGATTCCTCGGGAGACTTCGCCTGGACCAGATAGGCGTCCAGCACCATGCGCCCGTCCTCGCGGATGACGCCGTTCTTGGCGAAGAAGTCATTGACCGGATTGGCCTTCATCCAGTCGGTGACGGCCTTGGCGTCCTCCGATCCGACCGCCTCGACGGCTTTCAGGTAGTGCATGGTCGCCGAATAGGCGCCGGCCTGGACCATGGACGGACGCTGGTTGACCTTCTCGTAGAAGCGGTCGGCGAAGGCCCGGCTCTCGTCATCGCGGTCCCAGTAGTAGCTGACCGTGAACGTCAGGCCCTTGGCGGTCTGCAGGCCGAGGGCCTTGACGTCGTTGATGAAGACGAGCATTCCCGCAAGCTGCTGGCCGCCCGCCACGAGGCCGAACTCGCCCGCCTGCTTCATCGAATTGACGAAGTCGGAACCGGCGTTGGCCAGGCCCACGACCTTCGCGCCCGATGCCTGGGCCTGCAGCAGGTAGGAGGAGAAGTCGGTCGTGTTCAACGGCGCCCGGACACCACCCAGGACCTTGCCGCCGGCGGACTCCACGAACTTGGTCGTGTTGGCCTCGAGCGAGTGGCCGAAGGCGTAGTCCGCGGTGATGAAGTACCAGGTGTCTCCGCCTTCGTTCACGATCGCGGAGCCGGTGCCGGCGGGAAGCATCCAGGTGTCGTAGACATAGTGGAT
>MDTG01247757.1_pt1 | contig 13523 bp, 12 predicted proteins | sample 811421 | NCBI WGS metagenome assembly MDTG01 (sample SAMN05326645, study PRJNA326480) | marine metagenome | isolation source: seawater | place: Pacific Ocean: South East | collected 2011 | reverse complement strand
TGAAGCAGGCATGGAGCACTCAAGACAATATGGAACAACTTTTGAACAATTTGCAAAAATTTCTGTTAAAAATCATCATCATTCAACTATGAATCCTAAGGCAAGGTATCAAATAGAAACTCCTTTAGATGAGGTAATGAATGCGGAAATGATTTCATATCCAAATACTAAGCTTATGTGTTCAGTAAATGTAGATGGTGCAGCTGCAGCTGTTCTTGTTTCTGAAAAGAAAGCAAAGGAATTGGGAATGGGAAGGTCAGTTAGAGTCAAAGCTTCTGTACTTACTAGCGACCCTTATCAGGAAAGAGATTTGGTCATGCCCGATGTAAATTCTTGTACCAGAAAAGCTGCCAAAGAAGCTTATGAAATGGCAGGACTGGGTGCAGATGACATTGATTTAGTTGAGCTGCACGATTGTTTTGCAACTGCCGAAATGCTTCATTATGAGAACTTAGGTCTTTGTGAAGATGGAGAAGCCGGAAGATTAATCGACGAAGGTGAAGTGGAATTGGGCGGAAGGGTTCCTGTAAATGTATCAGGAGGACTTTTGTCTAAAGGCCATCCTCTTGGCGCAACAGGTATTGCAAATATTTATGAAGTTTGTACGCATCTCCGTGGAGAAGCTGGTGAGAGACAAGTAGAAGGGGCTAAGGTAGGTCTAACACACGTGATAGGCTTAGGAAGTGCTTGTGGAATTCATATCTTAGAAAAAGCTTAAATAGCATCTATGCTTGTTGGTGTCGTTAGCGATACTCACAATAATATTACGAATATTGAGAATATTATTAATATTTTCAATAAAGAGGAAGTTAAATTAGTTATTCATACTGGGGATATCAGTAAACCTCAAACTTTACGCTTATTCTCTAGACTAAATTGTCCAATGATGGGAGTCTTTGGAAACAATGACAGAATCGAGAAAGGGCTTAAAGAAGTTTGTGATGAATGTAATTTCAACTTCCAAGACCCCCCTTTTCCATTGACTATTGAAGGCAAGAAAATAGCAGTATTTCATGAACCTGAATTAATAGATAAGTACATCAAAGAACATAAAGATATTCAATTGATAATTCATGGACACACTCACAGATATAGGGAAGAAACTCTAAATGATATTATATTCTTTAACCCTGGAGAATCTGCTGGATCTATGAAAGGAAAAAATGCTCTTGGCATAATAAACCTACATAGTCTTAAAATTAGAAGAATCTTTTTTTAAAAAAGAAGAAGATTAACAAAATAAGAAAGCTAAACGGGATACTTAGCACTAGAGGCCTTAAGGCCCTTAAAGAATAGTCTTGTTCTAAAAATACATCGAATAAAAAAGAAAATAAAGCAGGAGCATAGCCTGTCGATCCAACTTCTATTTGGGCTGGAGTTAAGAAAATAACAATAGAGAGAGAGAAGATAATCAGATAATATTTCTTTGAAATCAGACTCAACAAGTAGCTAAAACAAAAAACAAGGATGGTATAGAAAAACCAGAACATTTTTAATAATTTAAGAGAAGATTATTAAGCGGGTCTCTAATGAGCCGCCTTCTCCAGCCTGTTAAATCTTTAAGAGCTTCTTCAGATCCTCGATCAAGAGCTAATCTTATAAATTCTTTTTGGCTTTTTTTAGAAAAGAATAAAGTTGGATTTATTTTATATTTCTCAGCTATATTAAGCACAATATCATTGTATTTATTTAATAAATTTCCTTCTTCTGATTTAGTTAGATTACACCCTATTTCTTCAAAATTTGTAAATGGACTAAAGGTATTCGAAATTAAAGACTCTAACTCTTCTTTATGCCAATCTAATTTGTTGGATTCAATTAATGCTCTTTCTTGTTCAATGAAAAGGTGAATAAGATACTCTACATCAGAAGCTGCGTAACTTAATTGGGAATCAGACAATGGTCTCCTTATCCAATTAGATCTAGTTTCTTTCTTGTCTAGAGTTATATCCAATCTCTCTTCCACTAATCCTTGATATCCAATTGAATAATGTCCATCTAGAAACGCATTAGCTAACTGGGTATCAAATAGATTCTTCATTACTCTCCCAGTCCAAGAGTAAATTGCTTCAAGGTCTTCTTTGCAGGAATGGAATATCTTGATAACTGAACTTGAAAACAGAAAATCACAATTATCTTTAGGATCACTAATTAAGACCGCGTCTATAAGAAAAATTTCCTCTCCATCATTTACCTGGAGCAGAGCTAGTTTCATATTATCTTTGGTTGTTCTTCTAAATTCTGTATCAACGCCCAAATATGACTTTTGAAGAAGTTCTTTATTTAAAAAGGACAAATCTTCAAGAGAATCTATATAAGTAAACAAAGTTTTACGTAGTCTGATTTCTTAAATTATGAAGAGAGAGAACGTCGACTATATCCCGTTCTGATTCATAACCATGAATGACTTGTTTAAAGATCTCTTTTAAAGCATGTACATCATTAACCTTCTCAGCTTCCCCTAACTCATCAATGAATCGTTCTATTTCTTCCTTCGTAATAAATTCTTCTTCGGCTCTAAGAATTTGTTTGTGATCTGTTTTGCTTATGTTGTCTCCGATCAACAACTCTTCATATAACTTCTCGCCTGGTCTAAGCCCTGTAAAGATAATTTCTATATCTCCATTTGGGTTATTCCCATCTTTTACTTCATAACCGCTAAGATTTATCAATCTTTTAGCCAATTCAATGATTTTAACTGGCTCTCCCATATCTAGAACGAAAACATCACCTCCTTCTCCCATTGCTCCAGCCTGTATAACCAACTCAGCTGCTTCTGGAATAGACATAAAATACCTCGTAACATCTGGATTTGTGACTGTTACAGGCCCTCCTTCTCTAATCTGTTTTTGAAACAAAGGTATTGCAGATCCTGAGGAACCTAAAACGTTACCAAACCTAACCATAGTCATCCTTGTAACATTATTTATATTCTTCTCGTCAGAATAAGATTGTAAAATCATCTCAGCAAATCTCTTAGTTGCTCCCATGATATTTGTAGGTCTTACAGCTTTATCGGTTGATATAAGAACGAATGTTACAACTTTAGAATCAATTGCAGCCTCTAGACATGCCTTTGTACCAATAATATTATTGTATATTCCTTCAAAAGGATTTTCCTCCACTAAAGGTACATGTTTGTAAGCTGCTGAATGATAGATAGTATCAACCTTAAAGGTTTGACAAACTTCCGTCATCCTTCTCTTATTAGTAACGCTAGCAATTATTGTTCTTATGTTCGTATTAAATCTTAAGGAATCAATTTCATTCTTTATCTCATACAGAGCAAATTCATTTGCATCTAAAAGTATTAAATTCTTGGGATTATTCCTTGCAACTTGTCTGGCTATCTCCGAACCAATTGAACCTCCTGCTCCCGTAATTAGAACTGTCTTATTTTTAATATTCCTGTCTAAGAGTTCTTGATTGGGTGCGACTTCGTACCTTCCAAGTAAATCAGTTATATCAACTTCTTTTAATTCGGAGACAAGCACTTTACCTTGGGCTAATTCAGCTAAGCCAGGAAGAATTCTTACCTTAACTGAGTATTCTTCTATTTCTTTGAGTAATTCTTTCAAAATAGCTCTTGATGCAGAAGGTATAGCAATAAGCACTTCGTCTACTTTATTTCTATTTACCATTCTTTCCAGTTTCTTAGGATGAAGGACTTTTATTCCTCCTAAGAACGTATTATGTAATGATGGATCCCTGTCTATAAAAGCAACAGGCTGCATTTCAGAGCTTACTCGTAAAGCACTAGCTAATTGTATTCCTGCAGAACCGGCCCCATAAATTACAACCCTTTTTTCTGAAATTCTTTCAGATAAATAAAAATTTGCTATTAGCCTAGAACCGATAACAAAAAAAGTTGCAGCCATAAAACCTGCTAGCCAGATTTCTAAATCAAACAGAAAGTTATTGCTTTGAAAATTAAATGCATTTGAAAAATAACCATAAATATTTAATGCAATAAAATTTATAAGTAAGGATAAAGATGTTGCTTGTAATAAGAGAAAGATTACTGAAAAGTCTATATATCTAACTATTGATCTGTAAACACCAGCATACCAAAAAATCAAAACCCCCACGGATGGCATCCAGAGCAAAACTAACATGTCTATTACATCAGTGTCATTTAAATTTTCACTTACAAATAGTGCGTACAAAATTGCTAAGTAAATAGAAGTAAAATCACATGCCAGAGCCAAAAGCTTCTTAGTTAGCCTTGATGATGAAACCAAGAAATCTTTTAGATTCATTTAAACTATGGCCTTATTAACAGCATCTAGTGAGAGATGCCCTCTTTCCTAATAACTTTCAAAAGAGTAAGGAAAATAATATAAATATCAAATTTAAGTGATTTATTTTCTAAATACTCAATATCAAAATTAACCTTTTCTTTGATGCTTATATTATCACGACCATTAACTTGAGCCCAACCTGTTACTCCTGGAATTAAAGTATCTACTCTATTTTGTTGCCTAAGCTCAATAAGATCAATTTGATTAAATAAAGCAGGTCTTGGCCCAACTAATGTCATTTGACCTCTTAAAATAGATAATAATTGTGGTAATTCATCAATGCTAGTTCTTCTTAAGAAATCTCCTATTCTAGTTAAACGGCTACTTGGATTCTCTAGTAAATGTGTGGCAACTGGAGCTGTCCCTTCATGCATAGTTCTAAATTTTGGCATCATAAAAAGCACACTATGGATTCCAACTCGTTTGGACCAGAATAAGGCTGGGCCTGGGGATTCTAGTCTAATGACTATAATCACTAAAGCCAATGGAAAAGCCAATAATACTAGAAGAAAAGAAGAAATTAAGATATCAATAGTTCGTCTCATTAATGTGTCTTAAAGTTTTTTGTGGTTCAAACCCTGATGAAATAATTTTAGAGCAAGAAAAAGTTTCATTTCCTAATAGTTTATTTAACTTGTACCTAATTGAAGGATGAATTAAAGACATGAATGTAAATAAAATCATAGGAAATCTTATTTTCTTGACCTTCTTTCCAAATACTCGACACAAAATATCATATATCTCAGACGAAGAATATTCTTGATTATCAGTTAAAGTATAAATCTGTTTATTCGAACTCTCAGAGTTATCGAGGAAGAGTATACATCTTGCAACATCATCTACATGCACCATAGAACGCTTATTATTAGTGTATGGCAAAGGGGGAAACCAACCTTGCTTTATTCCTGTGATCATTAATTTAAGATTGCCTTTTACATTAGGACCATAGATTAGTGCGGGTCTTATAATATTAACCCTCATGTGAGAGCTCGAAGCTATTTCTAGAATAGCTAATTCTGCTGCTCTCTTCGATTTTCCATACACACCTTCAGCTTCTTCTGGTGTTGAATCACAGTCATCAGATTTACCTGCTTTTGTACTGCTTAAATAAATAAAACTTGAGACGCCACAAAGACTTGCAACTTTTGCTAATTTTTTAGTCGCCTCAACATTTAATCGAAAATATTCTTCTTCATTGCCTGAAGATCTTAAATCATGAGTATAGCCTGCAAGGTGAATGACTGTAGAAACACCATCAAACACACTTGTATTAATAGTATCTGAAGATAAATCTGCTAAAACTATATCAGTAAAATCAGATGAGGTTTTACGTGAAATGATTCTTATCTTCTCATTCTTTTGAAGAAGCATTTTACAAACTCTTTCACCAACAAAACCTGTAGCACCTGTTACTAAAATTGTCATTTAAATCAAGATTTTTTACATATAATTTAGAAGTTAAACATTACAATACACTAAGTCTTTGTATGCGAGTATCATATAAGACTAATATACTAGTATCATAATTACTAAAATCATAATAATTGATTAGCTTTCAGCTTAATAAGGGAGATAGATGTTTAAAGACAAGACATTACTTATCACAGGTGGGACAGGTTCCTTTGGAAAAGCTGTCCTTTCAAGGTTCTTGCTAAAAGATGACTTCAAAGAAATAAGAATCTTTAGTAGAGACGAAAAAAAGCAAGAATCTATGAGAATAGGTTTAAACAACAATAAACTTAAATTTTATATTGGAGATATAAGAGACTATCAGAGTGTAAACCAAGCTATGCAATCTGTGGATTATGTCTTCCATGCAGCTGCTTTGAAGCAAGTACCTTCCTGTGAGTTTTATCCAATGGAGGCAATAAAGACGAACATTTTAGGTGCTGAAAATGTCATTAGATCTTCTTTAGATCATAAAGTTAGTAATGCAGTTTTTTTAAGTACCGATAAGGCTGTTTATCCCATTAATGCAATGGGTATAAGCAAAGCAATGATGGAGAAGCTTGTAGCTGCAAATTCAAGATCAACAATCCAAGAAACTATTCTATGTTCAACACGTTATGGAAATGTAATGGGTAGCAGAGGTTCTGTGATTCCGCTATTTATTCATCAAATAAAATCGAATAAACCCTTAACACTAACCGATCCTTCGATGACTAGATTCATGATGAGTCTTGAAGAATCTGTTGAACTAGTTGAGTTTGCTTTTACTAATGGATCTTCAGGAGATACTTTTGTAAAAAAATCGCCTGCCGCTAATTTAATGGTGCTAGCAAAAGCATTATTAGAGTTATTTGAAGCGAAGAATGAAATACAACTTATGGGTACCCGTCATGGAGAAAAGTTATATGAAACCCTTCTAACAAGAGAAGAAATGGCTAAAGCTGAAGACATGGGGGAATACTATAGAATACCTTCTGATAATAGAGATCTTAACTATGCAAGTTTCTACACTGAAGGAGAAGAAGATATATCCAACAAAGAAGATTATAATTCCCACAACACTTATCAGTACAATATAGAAGAAATGAAATCATCTTTACTAAAATTAGATTTAATTAAAGAAGAATTATAAAAATGACAAGAAAATTAAAAGTGATGACAGTGGTCGGTACGAGACCAGAAATTATCAAACTCAGTCAAGTTATGAAGGAACTTGATAAATATGTAGAGCATATAATTGTTCATACGGGACAAAATTATGATTATGAGTTAAATGAGCTTTTCTTTGAACAGCTTGGAATTAGAAAACCCGATTTCTTTTTAGAAGCAGTAAAAGGAAGTGCATCAGAGACAATTGGCGACATTATAGGAAAGATTGATAAAGTATTTGTTGATATTCAGCCCGATGCACTACTCATTTATGGAGACACAAATAGTTGTTTGTGTGTTATCCCTGCCAAGAAAAGAAAAATACCAATTTTTCACATGGAAGCTGGAAACAGATCTTTTGACCAAAGAGTTCCTGAAGAGATTAACAGAAAGATCGTAGACCACTTAAGCGATATAAATATGCCTTTAACTGAACAAGCTAGAGATTATTTAGTAGCCGAAGGACTTAAACCTCAAACAGTAATTAAAACTGGGTCTCCAATGTTAGAAGTTCTAAATGAAAACATGAAAAATATTCTAGAAAGTAATATTTTGGAAAAAGAAGGTCTTAGTAAAGAAGAATATTTCTTAATGAGTATTCATAGAGAGGAGAATGTAGATTCACCAGAGAACTTTGAAAATCTGCTTGGCGCGATAGATGCAATCACTGAAGCCTATAAATTTCCCATTATTATCTCAACGCATCCTAGGACTAAAAAGAAACTTGAAGAAATGGGGTATCAGAAAGATAATGAATATCTAAGGTTTTCTAAACCTTATGGTTTTCATGAATATAATAAACTACAGCTCAATGCTTATTGTGTAGTATCCGATAGCGGTACTATTACTGAAGAATCATCTATCCTTAAAATACCAGCAATTACTATTCGTCAAGCTCATGAGAGACCAGAAGGTATGGATGAAGGAACTGTTGTTATGACTGGGTTGAGCAAAGATAGAATCCTTGAATCAATCAAGGTAGTAGTTGATCAACATAAAAATAACGGTCCTATGAGGATTGTAGGCGATTACTCAATAGATAATGTCTCTAAAAAAGTTCTTAGAATAATTCTGTCTTATACAGATTATGTAAATAGGACAGTCTGGTCCAAAGACATTTAGTTATCTTGAAAAAGAAAATTCTTATCCTTGGCTCAACAGGACTAATCGGGCATCAAATTCATTACTTATTATCTAACGATTCAAAATATGAAATTTTTGATATTGCGTATAGGAATAAATTACATGCTGGTACCCTACTTTTGGATATTATGGATGAAAAAATATTAAATTCAGAAATTAAAAGAATAAAACCTGATTATGTAATAAATTGTGTTGGAACTCTTATAAAAGAATCTGCGTCTGATCCTGAACTAGCTATTTATACTAATTCTGTACTTCCACATAGGCTAAAAAATATTTGCAATTCTTTGTCTATAAAACTTGTGCATATGTCTACTGACTGTGTTTTTTCAGGGAAAAATAAAGAACCTTACAAGGAAACAGACATAAAAGATGGTTTAGATGTTTATGCCAAAACTAAGGCCATAGGTGAAATAATTGAAGATAATCATTTAACCTTAAGAACTTCTGTAATAGGCCCTGAACTCAAGAAAGATGGTGAACAACTTTTTAATTGGTTTATGTCAGAAAAAGGTGAGGTAGAAGGGTTTTCAGATGCTATTTGGTCTGGAGTAACATCCCTAGAGTTAGCTAGAGGTGTTGACTGGGCGATAGAAAATAATATATGTGGCCTATATCAACTAACTAACGGTCTCCCAATAAGTAAAAATGAGATCCTTAAACTATTTAAAAAATATACAAACAAAAAAATTTCAATAAGACCCATTTCAGGTATAAATATTGACAAAAGTTTCATCGACACAAGGAAACTTATTAATTACCCAATCCCTTCTTATGAACAAATGATTTCTGAAATGATAGATTTTATAAAAAAACATTTAGATCTATATCCTCATTACAAGTTAAAGGATTTTTAAGTAATAATAATCAATATTTGAGTGAAGAATTTGAAAATGGATTTAACAAAAAATTCCTTTATTAATTCTACATTTACTCTGGCTTCCCAGATCTCGGGTTTTGTAAGAGACATCTTTCTAGCAGCATTTTTAGGTTCAGGAACAATATCAAATATATTTGTTATAGCCCTTAGGCTACCCTTTTCATTTCAACAATCTCTTTCTGGAGAAACCTTCCGTTCTGCATTTATACCTGCTTTAAGTGCTATTCAAGGTAAGGAAGTAGTCTACAAAAGAAACCAACTAGCAAAAAATATACTCTGGATATCATTCTTATTTATTATTCCTCTTATCTTAATTGCTGAGATATGCATGCCTTGGATATTGCAATTTATAGCTCCTGGAATGGCGGATAACCCTAAATTTGATTTGCTGGTCTTATGCTCCAGGATATCTTTCCCATACCTGTCTTTTATTGTTTTAAGTTCTGTTTTTGCAGGACTTTTGAACTATAGAAATAAATTCTCTGTAACTGCTTCTCTTCCAATATTGTTAAACCTATGCATTGTTTTATATGTTATTTTTTCAGAAGAATTATCAGAAGATAAGGTAATTTATTTATGTTGGACTTTACTTGTCGGTGGAGCTTTACAGCTATCATTATTGCTATTCGTAACTGATAGAGAATTCTGGTATTCATCTATCAACATAAGAGGTGGACTCAGTGATATAAAAAGATTTCTTAAGCTTATAGCTCCCATCTTTTTTTCACAGACGTTTATTCAGATTAATGCTTTGGTGGGAATTATCTTTGCTTCCTTTTTTGAAGGCGCTGTATCCTATATTTATTTTGCAGATAGAGTCTATATGTTTCCTCTTACTCTTATTGGAATTTCAATAGCAACAGTTTTGTTACCAGATTTAAGCCGTAATATTTATATTAATGATAATAAGTCAGCTTTAAAAATACAGAATAAAGCCTACAAGCTAGCAATTGCTTTAAGCTTCCCTGCTGCTCTTATTCTAATAATGTTAAGTCACGAAATTATTCAATTTATATATGAAAGAGGAGAATTTTCTTCTAAATCTACTTTTAATACAGCAATAGTTCTTCAACTATCCTCGTTAGGATTACCAGCCATGTGTATAGCTAAAATCCTAAGCCCCTACTATTTTGCTAAAGAACTTCCGAAAACACCTTTTAAAATAACTTCTTATTCTGTAATAATAAATATAGCTCTTACATTAACTTTATTTCAATTTATAGGTTACTTAAGCGTCCCGTTGTCCATAAGTATTACCGCATTTTTGACTCTCATTATGTACATTCGTGAACATAGGAGAGAGGGTTTTTTTGAATTTTCTCCTGAAATAATAATACATACCATGAAATATGCTGGTTTATGCATAGCCTTATCCGGTGAGATAATGCTTATTAAGAAAATAGTTAATTTTTATAATCTTCAGGGCCTTAGCACTCTAATGATCTCCCTAATATTCTGCCTTATAACTTTCCTTTTCTTTTTAAAACTATTCGACAAAGAACTGATTCAAGACTTAAAGTCTTTGCTTAATAAAGATCCTAACTAGAAAACTAAAAATAGAAAGGTGTAGTTTTAAACTATAAGCCAATATTCTTATCTTCTTGGTTATGTCGACTTTTCTTAACCCAGTTCAAGATCTTTGAATCTGGATAAGGATTGCCATAGAAGCAAAGAAGTGTAGCTCTTACGTAATCTTTGTTTACTGCAAAATTGCTATGTAAAGTTTGTAACCCTGAGAATAGATAAATATTTCCTGGTTCTAAATTTAAAACCTTCTTTTTTCTATGTCTCAAGAATAGATAAGGTAAAAACATTTGACTAAATCTATTCTGAATTAGAAATTTCTCAATTATATTTACAATTATAGAACCACGTATGCTTCTTGCATTAGGAAGTACGACAAGATGACCAGATTCATTCTCTAATCCATCAGGTATATAGATAGGAATTAGGGCTGTTACTAAAGTTGAATCATAATGAAATTTTAAAGATTGATCATCAGTCTTTTCTCCAGTTACAACTCGCAATATATTAAATCTTTCAGAATTACCTTTTTTATTTATAGAGAACTCACTTGATAGTTTGTTTAAGAGATGGCTAAAATCAATATTATTTATAATATTCTCATAAGGAAGTTTTAATTGATCTTTATCTTCAAGCCGTTTATGCGGGTGAATTAATGAAAAATATCTTTTTCCATATATATTGATTAATTTATTGACGTTCCCTTGGAGTTCAGATAAAAATGCTGGCTTTACTGCTCCTTCCAGACAATAGAATCCATTTTGTTTAATTATGTCTGTGATATCACTGAGGTTTTCTGGCAAAGCAGTAATATCAAACCAACTTTCATTATTAAATTCTGGCATAAAAAAATTTAATCCTATAATTCTTAAATTAATTGATTCAAACTATTATAAACTTATTGTCTTTATATCTCTTATTTAAGTTAAAAGTAGATATGTTAATTTTTAAGAATATATTTTAAAGATACTTCAAAATAACCAAAATTATGAAAATTCTATTTTTTAGTGATTATTACTATCCAACTATTAAGTCAGGCTCCATAGTCATTAAAGATCTAGCATCTGAGCTATCTAGAGTAGGACATGAAGCAATTGTGGTTACATTTAATGAAAAACAAAAAGAATTCTTTTCAGATCAGTACGAAGATGGCATTAGAGTCATAAGAGTGAGATCAAAGTTAAGACAGCATGGAATGGTTGGAAGGCTTATGTCTGAAGTTAGATATTCTACATTAATAATTAAAACCTTAGAAAAAATTGATTTGGGCACAATTGATGGGGTTATAAGCTTTTCACCTTCAATCTTTTACTATAAAGCCATAACTTGGATAAAGAATAAATATAAAATAAAGGCTTATCTAATTGTAAGAGATATATTTCCGAAATGGCTTGTAGATGCTGGAATCATAAAAGAAGGGCTTTTATTTAGTTTCTTTAAAAAAGCAGAAATTAAACTTTACAACGCAGTTGATTTTATAGGTATTGAATCCATAAAAGACTTAGATTATTTTAAGAGTTATCTTAATAATAAAACCCAACTTGAAGTTTTGGATAATTGGGGCTCTTCCATTAATGTAGATCTAATACAAAGTCACGAGTCTTCTCCTCTCCCTAAAGACCTAATTAATATAATTTATGGAGGCAATATGGCTGATGCTCAAGATTTATACTCCCTTTTGAATGATCTTGAAGATTCTATACTAGATAACAAAGCTTTTCTGACTCTCATAGGAAGCGGTCACCAACTAGAGAGTATTAAATCTTTAATAAAAAAGAAAAATTTAAAAAATGTAAAGTTATTAGAGGAAGTTGACCAAAAAACTTACCTAACTATACTCAAAGGAGCGGATGTTGGATTGGTATCGCTCAATAAGAAACTTAAAAGCAATAACTTCCCTCTAAAAATGATGGGCTATATTCAGCAATCGAAACCGATTTTGGCTAGTGTTAATAAGGGAAATGAGATAATAAATATTATCAAAGAAAATGATATCGGTCAGGTCTCACTATCGGGTGATAAAAAAGGTCTTAACGAAAATTTTCTTTCTATGATACAAGATAAAGATAAACTAAGAAAACAGGGTGAAAACGCACTAGAACTCTTCCAAAGAAGATTTACGGTAAATATAGCAATAGAGAAAATACTTAAGAAGTTTATCAATTAATCTTTCTTTACATAAGATTGATAAGTTTCATGAAGCGCCTTCCTCATAGCAGCATCTAGATCTCTTGGTAAATCAGACAAATCATCTTTTTTAAACTGCTTCAAAGTTTGAACAAGGTTCTCAAGAGATATCTTATGAACGGGACCTAGGCTTATCGGATTACTTCTTTCAGGAAGTTCCTCAATTATATTGTCTATATGTTGAATTAGATCTTGTATATAAAGTAATTGTAAGACTGTTTTTGGATCGTGAATCTCTATAGGAATGTCTCTTTGGATATTATTACAAAATGTTGCAACCACTGAATTATAGTTTGGTTTACAACCTTGCCCAAATACACCTGGTAACCGCAAAAGATATATTTTATTTTCTTGATTAGCTTGCCTTGTTATTAAAGCTTCCTCAGCCTTTAATTTACTTTTACCATATGGATTGTTATCTAAAACTTGGGTTGAAGAAGAGAAAATAATTGGGATATCTTTCTTTTGCTCTTCTAGTATAGAAATTATTGTTTTAGTAAGGCCAAAATTTACTTCATCAAATTCATTTTGGTCTAAAGGTCTATTAACTCCAGCAAGATGTACTAAACAATCTGCATCTTTTAATTTACCAAATAGCTCTTCTTCTTTGTGATCTCTGTTGTATTCCAAAATAGATAATCCTCTTTTAGTAGACAAAAGTTCTTTAAGATTCTTTCCGACAAAGCCTTTAGATCCTGTTATTAGAATTTTCTCAATTTTCATAATCAGAATTACTTTAAAATGTTTTTCTTACAATGTTATTGTTTACAAGAGCTGTGGTGGGTAAATTAAGATCTGCAACCTTCAGTTTATCATATTCTAAAAAAGGTTTTTTTGGGCCAAAGGGAGTTTGCTTCAAAGAGTAAATAACTTGTAAAACAAGTCTGGGA
>MDTG01380928.1_pt1 | contig 13524 bp, 22 predicted proteins | sample 811421 | NCBI WGS metagenome assembly MDTG01 (sample SAMN05326645, study PRJNA326480) | marine metagenome | isolation source: seawater | place: Pacific Ocean: South East | collected 2011 | reverse complement strand
TCATATCCCGTATCATAATCACTTCGAACGAGAATAGAGTTGCCGTTGAAGATGACTAGGTTATATCCAGACGCCTCGATATCCTTGATATGTTCTTCAACAGAATCTTCAATGATAAGAATGATTGGACGATACTTCTCAATACTTTTAAAAATATTGTAGTCTTCACCATCGACATCAATACACATAAGAACCAATTCTTCAGGAACAACACCTTCTCGTTCAAGAATATTATCAATACTATTTTCATCTTGCCCGTTTGACGAAATCATTGAGTGAACACATGTATAAGAATCATAAGACTCAAATGCCCTCTTCGCATCGTTCGACCTTGCCGTATCACTTTCGATGGAAATTACATTAAAATCTTTATGCATCCAATGGTGCAATACATTACTAAGGTAGACACCATCCCAACCACCAAATTCAACCATAGTGCCTTGAGTAAGGTCTAATGAGGTAAGTAATTCCTCAATAATACCATCTTCACCATTCTGAGAATAAACATTTTTAGCATAGTCAATTAACGACATAATAGCTCCTTTATAACAAAAACCGTTTTAAAAATACAATAAAAAAGGGCTAGTGCGCCCTATAGAGGGGAATCACTTGTAATAGTTCTTAAGACGCTCACCAGCCGCAGTATGCTTCACACCGGGCCCTTCTGAGACATTACGCATTTTATCTTTAAACCAATTAGGGAGATTCTTCGAGGATATCTGTTGATTTGTCTCAAACGCCACGCCGGGAGCAGTTACTTGCTTCTTAAGATGAGGGTTATCTTCTTGGAACTGGTCTAGTCCAGACATGGTAACGAAGTGTTCCTCAATTGCGTCAGTTTCAGTGTTTAAAAAATCATATGTTGGCATACTATTGCTCCTTTTCTTCATTATTTATAGGGAGATCCTTCGAGAGTTTTTTGAGGTAACTCTGAGAGTCTTTCCACCTTCGAGACATACTTAAAGGTAAATTAGATTTACCCATTAGGGCAAGTGCCTCTAATTCCGTCTGAAGTTCTAACTGGTAAAGTCCCTGGATCGGATCCAGATTGTAGAGTGGATCATCTCTGAACCATTGAAGCATGTGGCAATACTCATGCGCCAGGGTGTGTATCCATTGGGGTTTAGCACACTTAGTTGCCACACGGATGATTCCACGGGTTTGATCAGAGCGTTGATCAACCAAAGAACCTTTAATTTTTCTTTTAATTTTTCTAGCATAGGGGAGGAGACTGCTATCCCGTTCGTCTGGCTCTATAAAATACCCTGCGGATTTGTCACCTTCGGGCGTATAGACATTCTTATATTTACATAAAGAAACATCGACACCCAGTCGTGCTGCATGTCGAGTAACCATTTTTACGAACGAGTCGTAGTTCATGATGTCAATTCCCCCTCAGAATTCAGGTAACATAGTATTTATATGACCCATCGCCTCATTGACTGCAATAATTTCTTCATCACCCAGATATATCTTCCCCTGTTGCCAGGACTGGAATGCATATCGCATGTTCAGTATGGCCATGGCCAGTGTATCCATGCGGGCGGTTGATAGTTCGTATCCCTCTGCGGAATCGACGATGAATTCAATCGAGTCTGTGATGCAGGCGGATTGAAACGGATTGGTTTCGATGTTACCCATCATGAGGAGAATTCTCCCTTCTCGTCCATACCAGCGAGGAGTGCGAACGCATCAGCGGTCAGTCCACCCTCTTCGTTGAAGAGGTCTTCAACATCCTCTGAGAGATGGTCACAACCGTCGATGAAATCGGGGTCGTTTGCGAGGTCTTCCAGAGCCTCGTCTCGTTCGTCGATATCAATGTCGATACCGTCTTCACATTGGATGTCGTCAAATGGTGTAAATGCGTCATTGTACATAATAAAAATTCCCTTTTATTTTTTCAGAAGTTTTCCGCAACGATTTCAGCGAAGCGGGAGAGGATTGTTCGTTCGACTTTGCGACCCTTACCAGCCTTCATGAAGGCATTTCGTACCCTCGTCTTGGTGGCTTCTTCGGGAAGATTGTCGATGTGGTCTACTGCACGACCCTTAGTTTCAGGGTTGATGATGAAGTAGTTGTCGTAACCGTTGGAGTTACCTTCGATGGCGAAACGGTCTTCCTTGAACTTAGCAACACGAGCGTAGTACGCTTCGGATTCTTCGTTGTTTCGGTGATACAGATTGTCCGTGAGGAACATTCCGATTGTACGAGCACCAGTAGTGTCGCCCAACCACTCCATGAGAGTATCAGTCCAGTTAGCACCCCAGTAACCATCGGTCTTAGCAGGAGTCCAATCCTTGCGACCTTCACGAAGAATGATGTCACATGGATTGTCATAGTAGTCGATTGATTCACGACCGACGATGGAAGGAGAGTTCAGAGGATGACCACTGGAGCAACCGTCAGTAAGGAAGATTGCATTGCAAATCTGTACCTGATTTCGACGGATGAATGCGTTGATGATATCTCGACTGACGAGAATAGTCTCATCGAGTGGCGTACCACCGAGTCCGAGTTTACCATAACCGACATTGTTGCGACTTCCAAGAGCGCAGTCGTACTTTCTTTTGCCCTGTGACCAGAAGGAATCAATCAGAGCGCAGATGTTGTTCAGTGCAGCGTTGTATTCAGTACCCTTCATCGTGGACGATGCGAGTTGCATAAGACCGAAGCGGGAGTTCGCCAGTTTAACCTCACCGTTACCGACATTGTATGCCTTGTCATTCGTTGAGTATCGTTCGCAACGACTCCAGCTGGAAGTGAATCCGTATGCTTCGAATGGGATTCCAACCTTCTTGCAGAAGATAACCATGTTGAGCATTTGAAGCAGAGTATCACCCATTCGTGACTGCATGGAACCAGACCAGTCGATGAACATCACCATACCGTGATTCTTACCAGTAGGAAGAACAGTATTCTTGCGGAAGATGTCATCGTTGAACTTGTAAGTGTACATCGTGTTGGTATTCAGAACACCAGTCTTAGCGACTCGAGCACGCTTATTAACATCAGCAGACTTCTTCATTTCGAACTGCTTCACCATGACTCCAACAGCGTTGCGCTGGTCACGGAGGATTTTATCACTGAATGCCTTGACTCGAGCGTGAGCATCGTCACCATGTGAGGAAATTCGGTCATGAATTTCACGGTGAACTTCCTTATAGGAAATAATCGGTGAATTTTCACCAGTCAATTCGATGGAAGGTGCCTTCACATAGATGCGTTCCTTTGCAGTGGAATTGACCATTTGTTCAAGAGCACGCTCCTGTGCCTGCTGTGTGAATGACTGAGCAGGCGCCTCGGACATATTGTCATCGAGGTCGCCACTGTTATCGTTGCCACCTGACTGACTTCCTTCGGACTCGCCTTGCTTTTCTTCACCTTCAGCGGATGAACCATCGTCGGTATCGTCTTCCATTGACATACCGCAATCTTCATCACCCTTCTGGCCTGAACCAGATTCGGAATCGTCGGAATCTGAATCACCGTCAGCGTCGGAAGACATTCCATCACTTGATTGTGAACCAGCGTCTTCCATGTCATCGGATGAAGGCATTTCCAGTACCATGAAATCCTCGTCGATGTTTGACTCAGGATTCTCAGCGAGATGGTTGTAGAGGTCGATGCAGATTGCTACGACTTCATCCCATGTCTTGGCGGTATTGATTCGTGTCAACCAATGTTCTTCGGAAGCATCGAACGGTACATTGATACCGTGGTACTTACCAGCCTTGAAGTGGATGTTGATTCGGTCGATGAGCGGAAGACCGGAGAGATCCTTACCCTTCACGCCGAAGAAGTCGTTGTCCCACAGTTCAGCGTATGCTGCAGTGAAGTCACGAATGGCGCCAGGAAATCGAAGAAGGGAAAGGTTCTCAATCCGGGCGTCTTCCACTACATTGAGATACTGCTTTGCGATGTGATGATTCTTGCTGTCGATTGCGTTGAGAGCGTCGATGAGCCCCTGTTCACCAGCAGGAGTGAAGAGGGCATGTCCAACCTCATGAACCACGAGCATGTCATAGAGCTCGTTGGACATGTCTTCCCATATGGGAAGAATCAGCGTCCGTGAAGCGACATCGAACATCGCTGTCGGCACCTGTCGGTGCTCAACGGTGATATTCTCGGTGGCCAGGAGCTTGGCGAGTTGGTCTTTTGCGGGTGTAAAAACGGTGCTTTTTTGTGTGTTCTTGATTTCCATACCAGTAAGCTACCACAACCATGGCCCATATCAACAAAAATATCTTAATTTTATTCTTTTTTTTACCCCTCCGTAAGTACCTATAATACAAGGACTTATGACCCCCGTGGCGTCCGTTGATAGTCCCCCACATCTAGTGGTTCTCAGACCCGCACCCACTACATATAGACCCCCATTCCTGACCCCGTGGCACCCTAACAAAACCCTAACGACTATCAACGACGGTAAAAAAAAGATAAAAAAAGGGGATTTAATTCTTGCAATGCCAGCCACCTATGGTAGCTTACACATATAAGAAATCAGGAACCGAAACCGCTTTTTCAAGGAAATCACATGAAACACAAGCACCAAAAATTCATCGACGCTCTCATCGCCACCAACTGTCCCGCTATTGCGGACAGCCACGACCTCATCGAGGCTGCTCATCACGGTGGGTGGACTTGTATCCCAGCTTGGGTACGAACCGACGCTAATCGCAAAGTCGGCCGTGGCCAGTGGGATGTCTCAGATCTTCTCTCGCTCGGCAGTGGTGGTGCCGAGTGTGTTACTTCTTGTGTGGGTACTGAACAGGATGCGCCAGAAAAGGCCCCTGCTCCTGCACCTGTGACCGCAGCACCTACTGCTACGGTTGCTCCTTCGTCAGTGCCTACCCTCGCACTGACGGGCGGTGAGCGGTCTACGCTCGTACCCAGCAAGATTAACACTTATGTTCCGTGGGGACATTTCGGCGATGTCGAACAGATTATCGGCTCGAAAATGTTTTACCCAATTTTCATCACTGGTCTGTCCGGTAACGGTAAGACCACGATGGTTGACCAAGTTTGCGCTAAACTGAAGCGCCCTTGTTATCGCATCAACATCACTGCTCAGACTGACGAGGATGACCTGCTCGGTGGGTTCCGCCTCATCAACGGTGAAACCGTATGGCAGGATGGGCCTGTTGTCGCTGCGATGGAAGACCCGAACGGTGGTATCCTGCTCTTGGATGAAATCGACCTCGGTACTGCCGCAATCATGTGCCTCCAGTCTGTACTGGAAGGTAAGGGCGTCTTCTTGAAGAAGGTGAACCGCTGGGTCACGCCACAGCCTGGTTTCACGGTAGTTGCTACTGCGAATACTAAGGGTAAGGGCGACGAAGCCGGTCGTTTCGCTGGTACGAACATCATGAACGAAGCGATGCTCGACCGATTCCCTGTGACTCTTGAGCAGGAGTACGCTCCGAAGGCCACTGAGAAGAAGATTCTCACGAAGGTTATGAAGTCGCTCGGTGATGTGGATAAGTCCTTCTGTGAACTGCTCGTGTCATGGTCTGATATGATTCGCAAGTGCTACTTCGAAGATGCGGTCGATGAAATCATCACGACTCGTCGCCTGGTCAATGTCGCCACTTCCTACGCAATCTTCGGTGACCGCAAGAAGGCCATCGAGATGGCGGTTGCACGCTTCGACGATGCGACGAAGGAAGCATTCGTTTCCATGTACGACAAACTCGACGGTGATACCGCAATGGTCACTGAAAATGTTGTCGATGCTGATTCTGCTGAACGATTCGACCTCTCATGTGGGTACGATGATAAGGATGACGCCAAGCGCATGGGTGCGAAGTGGGATAAGGTTTCCCGCAAGTGGTGGGTCGAAGGTGATGTATACCGTCAAGATTCCGACAAGTGGGCCAAGTGGTCACCAGTCGCAGTCGCAACCATCGACATGGACGCCGTAGACACTAAGTGCCCATTCTGATTAATGAAGGGTTCCGTACCGTGCTAGGGTTCACCCGATGATGCACGGTGGGACGGTTCAGGAAAGTCAATCCCCATTCCGCCCTTCCAAAACTTTTTAATTTGTTTTTTTGAACGCCAAGATAAGGAGAATCATCATGGCAAGAACTCGTAAGAATACTCAAGACCCCTCATCCGTCACTGTTGACTGGACTGCATTCGAAGCAGAAGTATCAACAGAAGGAAAGGCTCGACTCGCAAACTTCGCAGAGAAGTACGGAGTGTGGCCTGTAGACGCCCGCAAGATGATTGCAGACCAGTACGGTGACCGTGCTGACTTCCGCAAGGGACGATACGGTGGGGTCTTCCTCAAGCCTGCCACAGCTACACACAATGAATTGCGTGAAGCTGAAGCGGAGACTGTCGAGAACTGATTTCCCTCGATGGTAGGTTTCCCTTCCTGCTGGGGGCATAGGTTCGCCTGTGCCCCCAGTTTCTTTATAAATACCCTAGAACTATCAACTTTTGGAGATTATCATGACCGAACAAAAAATTGAAAGAAATTATGAGATGGTTGACATATGCCGATTAATGGGCGAACAAGATATATGTGATGTCAACATGAAGGTTTCTCTAGTACCAGAGGGCCTCGTAGTAGAATGTTACGACCTCAAAGGTGAACAGGTGGGAAGAGGCATTATGCCCAAAGAATCCCTATTAGGAATCGCAAAACAATCTCAGATAGCCTCGCAGTTTACCCGTGGCATTAATTTCTCTTTTTAAGATTCTATTTTTAGACAAGCCACAGTAGCCACGGGGTAGCTGGGGGGCCACCCCAGGCCTTAGTGAAATTTTTGGGATATTTTTTAGTTAAAAAAGGACGAGCAATATTATGTACAACAAAGAAAAGACCTTCATCGAACCTAACAAAGAAGGCACATACGATATCAAAGAAGATTGGACACTCGACAGTGACGGATTCATTTGGGATGCAGACGGTAGACCTGTACACAGTACCAGTAATACAAATACGGGTCAAATCATGCAGGCACAGATTATCAACCCTGAAGACCCGTCTGACACTCATACAATCTACACGACTGCCGGTAAGAGTGTTGGTCAGGCCGCAGAGCAATACCTAGAACAGATGCATGATAAATCAATGTGGTCTGAAGAATTTATTGAATTAAAAGTAAAGATTCAACCTGTTGTTCTAAAGAGATTAATCGAGGATGATATCATGAGTCGTTACAATACTTTCACCAAAGGTGTCGATGATGACCATGGCCCATTTGCAGAAGACCTCGACCGTAGTGAATCTATATGGGGAGATGGTAAACTCTCAGAGCAACAATGGTGGGTGTGGGATTGGTTTATGGAAGCACTCAAAAATGCAAAAGAAGAACTGCAATTTTCTTATGATAAGGATACACTGTTTGGTAAGGCAAATGTCAATTGGTTGCCTATGGAAGAAGAAATTGTAGAAAATGGTGTTTCACCAAGTGATGCAGACTCTTAAATATCTCACGAATCTTTTTTTTAAACGAAAGAAGTGTTCTCTCGGGCCTGTTCAGGTTCGGGAGAATGTCCGTGTTTGGTGTAACCGGCTTCGGCATCACTCCGGTAATTGCCGAAACGGCCGATATGAGTGGTGCTACGATTCAAATAAAAGAACTGTGGTGTTGCCTGTAAAAAAGCGGCGAAAAGCGGCGAAACCCTAGAGGGCGGGTGAGAGAAGAAAAGAAAAGAATAATTCTTATATTAAGATATTAATTCTTATAATAAAGATTGTAATTGACTTCCCTATAGGGTGTGGTATAATTCTTATATAAATGGGTGGAATTACCACCGAGGAATTACAGTTGAACCCAGATTCTTATATTAAGACCGACCCCACAGGCGCAATGATTTACACCTTTGTTCATCCCGATACAGGAAAGAAAGTTACTTTTAGAGTACAGACGAATCCTGCTGGATTCTTTGAGTGTGTCGTGACATGGGTTGATGTGGTATCAAAGGAAGTATTTGGTAACAGTGATATCGACCGAGCACGACAGACTTGGAATGATGTGATTCATGCCGGTTATGTTCTAAAGAATACTTGTAAAGATTGGAACATGTCCGAATTTCACAAACAAGAGCGTGAAAAAGAAAAAATGTACACCAAGCCTGGTGTTCAGGATATGTGGAAAAAAGATATCAATAAATTCGTTAACGAATTCGTGAAGCAATGCAAAGACAAGAACTACGCACTGGAGGCCTGACATGAGCAGACACACAATCAAAATTAACAGTAAAGATGCCAACACTTTTGCATACGGTTTCGACCGTCCTCTGCAAGAGTACTTCTTTCAGTACTTCGACGATACTGGCGAACTCATTCATTCGGGTGAGGGTTCTCATACCGTCCTTCTCGACGAGATGTGTTCGATTGGTATGGAGAGATTCCCTGAGGCGCATGTTGATGCCTGTGCCATGGATATGGTGATTGAACAATGAGACAAAGTAAATTTCATAGGGACATTCCAAACAATATGAAAATGGATATTCCTCAAGACCAAGTGAATATCTTTCTGAATAATCTTCGGGAAAGTGGCGTCACCAATATGTTTGGTGCGGGCCCATACATTATGGAAGAATTCGGTGTTACCAAGTACGATGCACAACGATTTCTAATTAAGTGGATGCAGACATTCAAACGATGAAATGTTTCGACTGTGACAACGAGATTTCAACAGCACGACTACGAGCAATGCCAGATACAGAGTATTGTGTGAACTGTGCGGACAAACATACCGAACCTGTTGTTGGTCGTATGATATACAGTCATAAGACCGCAGGCGAACTCGTCTTTGCAAGAGGTAAGGAAAACATTCGTCGGTTGAATAGAGAATACGAAAGAGCAAGATGATTGACCAAAAAATAAAAACATGGGTTCTCATGCACATGCAACAAGGTGACGGAATTCGTTACGCCATATTTCGCAGGAAGAGGAAGCGCCAGGATGGTAGGAACTTCACCATTCAATTCTCCAAGAAATCCGGCGGATACGGAGTAGAGATGCCGGGTACGGCGAAGCTGGCCCGTGAGGAGTGGAACACATTGGTTGCGTCAGGATGGAGACTCTTCTGTGCTTGATAAACTGGTCGTAATTCTTCCCATCATCTCGGCATTACTTTATTTTGTCGTTGGGATTGGGTACGGAATCAAGAAAGAATGGGCATGGTGTCTCGTTTGGATATCATACGCACTTGCAAATGTCGGACTCGTATGGGCCGCTTGGGAGAGGTTTCCAAAATGATTAAAATAACTGGCGGAACCAAAGAAGATAAAATGATTTGTCATTCTGTTATTGATTGGTGTTTTCATAAGAAAATAATCAAACGGAATGTAGATATTAATGTTCGTATATGTCAATACAAGACCTTCCGATGTTATGGTACTTGTGTTGACACCGATACGGAAGACCTTTACAAAATTACAGTTGCGGATGACCAATCTATTCGTGACTTCGTTGCAACCCTAATACATGAATTGATTCATGTCAATCAGTATGTTACTGGTAAGTGGAAGGGTGATGGCGAAAAAGAATGCGAACGCCGACAGTATCCATTGACGGATAAGTGTTGGAAAGAAGGAGTGATTTGATGACGAGTCTTGCACAACAACACAGTTTTAATTATGTCCGTGTCGTCCGTGATTCAACAGATGGACTCGGCCTCTGCCGACAGGCATTGTTTTGCCGAGGAAATGATTATTTCATTTACTCATATGTCAATAATGAAATGGCGCATGAGACTATGTTGTTTCGTGCCAATGCGAACGGTGAAATTGTAGATTATGCCGAGTTGTATGTTCACCGTGGTTACTGTGAGACAAATCGGTTCTTGCAAAATTATGAAGGGGCTCAAGAATGACAAAGAAATCAAAAATTACAATTGAATTCGATAAGGATGCGCTCACAGAACAGAAGCGTGTTCCTAATGGTAAGAAGTCTTTCAGGTACAAGACAGTTAACATAGAAGACCCGAAGGCGTGGGAAGTTATTACTGTCGAGAACTCGATGACCTTTTCGCCGGGGTATAGACTTAATAAGAAACAGGTAGAAGCACTTTGTAAGGATTCAAAGTACGATGTGCAGATTGGTATGCCTGGGCAGTTTCGTAAAACTAATAGTAGGTATTGATAATGTATATTTGGGTAGAAGAAGAATACGGTTTTAAAGATTATGTTTGGACTGCTCCATTCGAAACCACTGATGAACTAAAAGAATGGTGGAAGAATCTGACGGCAGAACAACTACATCGTGCCGTATTTGGTGGGGTCGCATCACATGAGAATCCTGCTGGATGGATGCAAGAATGTTTCGGTGGGAAGTTTATAGAAATTATTCCCGGCATGACTGATATGCCCGAACCATACCCAATTAATACGGATGCGTATATTCATATTCACGAAGAGACAGATTCGTGCTTGCAAATTGGACAAGATAAGGTAAAATATGATTTTGATGGAGGCGAATTCTATGAATACATTATTTCATAAAGGTAAAAAAGATGCAATCTACCAATGGTCTGTTTGGACTGAGGGTGCCGATATTGTAACAGAATATGGGCAGGTCGATGGTAAATTGCAACTTACTCGTAAGACTGCAACTCCAAAAAATGTCGGTCGTTCAAATGCAACCACCGCAGATTCACAGGCATTGCTCGAAGCAAAAGCAATGCACAAGAAGAAATTGGATTTGAAGTATTACGAAACAGTCGAAGATGCCGAGAACGAAGAAATTTTCCTTCCGATGTTGGCATCCGATTTCGAAAAAAGAAAAAACAAAGTTTCCTATCCCGCAGATGTCCAACCAAAATTGGATGGTGTGCGGTGTCTTGCATATTGGGATGGGGACGAAGTTAAGTTGATGAGTCGTGGTGGGAAACAGTGGGAGAATTGCAACCACATCGCTCGTGAACTTGAGGATTGTTTGCCGAAGGGTTGGGTTCTTGATGGAGAACTTTATATTCACGGCAAGACTTTCCAAGAGATTACAAAACTTGTCAAGAAGTGGCGGCCCGAATCGGTTGATATAGTATATCATGTTTATGATATCCCACGGACGGAGATTCGGTATGAGGAGAATCTGTCCGATTGGGATGGAAGAGTACTTGACCTAGAGAGATTCTACGGAATGCTTTACGAATACAAGAGTTCTTCTGTTATTACAGTCACAACATACCAGGCAGACACCGAAGAAGATGTGTACAAACTCCAATCCCAATTCCTTGAAGAAGGATACGAGGGGGCAATTGTCCGTGAGTATGACGGTATGTACCGTTTCGGATATCGTTCCAATAAACTTCTTAAAGTAAAGAACTTTATGGACGAGGAATATGAAGTTATCGACTACACAACCGGCGTAGGCAAATTCGATGGTTGTGTTATTTGGATTTGTAAAAATACCAACGATGACGAATTTAAAGTTGTACCACAAGGTACAATGGAACACCGTAAAGAATTGTATAACAATGCGAGTACTTATATCGGTGAAATGTTGAAGGTTCAATTCTTTGAACTTACCGACGATGGTATTCCACGATTCCCTGTAGGTATTGGATTTAGATTGAAAGAAGATATGTCTTGAAATTCTTTTTTCGGTTACTAATTTTTTGCTTGATATTTACTCCGGTGTGGTGTAAAATTACAGGAGTTACTCAGTGGAGTTGGGTATTAGTTTTGTTACCCCTTTTCTTATTTTTGCTTGTTAGTTATCTTGGTATATTAGGAAGAAATACATTGACCAATTACGACAATTACGAACATGCATTGAGAAAAAAAGAAGAAACGATACGAACTCTGAAACAAAGGAACGACGCTCTTGCGTATATGATTAAAAAACTTCGTAAACAAAGAAAGTAGGTTTACCAATGCACCCAGACCATGCGGATTTTCTTTATTCACAATTTAATAACAGTAATACCTTATCCCAAAGAGAATGGAAGAGGGTTTATTCTGATGCCGTAAAAGATGCATTTCAAAATGGATTTGAAGTCGGTAGGGAAAATGGTTTAAAGGAATGTGACGAAAAAATCAAAAAGAGAATCCATCAAGCTTGGATTGATGGTTATGAAACTTCTGAAGAAGATGAATTTCATAAAACAAAAACTTCTTTTGAACAATCGAAATTTAATGAGGAAAACTATGATAAGAAGTGAATATGTATCGGATAGAGAAACATGGTTTTTCTTAGAAGACCGAAGTGTTCTTGCAGTAGAATGTGCAATCAGATATGACGAACAAGATGATATGTATAAGGTACAGGTGTTCGCTGTAAATTGTGCTCAGGGATATACACCGGAAGAACTTAATTTAATTTTTAAGGTGTTGGAAAAAGCAAAACAATTTTGTGAGTACAAGAATCTAGAACATATTAATAAACAAGGTAAATTTAATTTTGGAGCAAATACTCATGTATGAAATTGGAAGTCCTGTTGTAAATAAAAATACAATGGCAGTCGGAACTATCGTAGAAGCTAAATCACACGAAGACCAATTGGAGGCGTCTGGTCTAGAACAACCCCAGTTTAAAATTCAATATGAATCGGGCGGAACTGAGTGGGTTTCAATGGACGATATTAGTAGACTTCTCCTTGAAGTTGATGACGATGATAATCATTCTAAAGATAATTGGCTATGAGAATAGAAGAAGATATTAAAGTAGATTATTCTGATGTATTGATTAGACCCAAGCGTTCTACTCTTAAAAGTAGAAAGGATGTCAGTCTACACAGAAAGTTTAAATTCAAAAACGGTAAAGAGTGGACAGGCGTTCCTATCGCCGCAGCAAACATGGACACTGTTGGCACTCTTGAAATGGCAAGAGAACTTTCCAAGAACAGTATGTTGACTTGTCTGAGTAAACACATTGACAACTGGGAAACCGACGAAGATTGGAAAGACCCAAACAGTATGGCGACTTTTGGTATGTCTGAAATAGACGAAGAGAGATTGCTTTCCGATACGGGCAGTCTGGTTACCGGAGAGTTTATTGGATGCAAAGATTTCCTTTGTTTGGATGTTGCAAATGGATACTCACAAAAATTTATTGATTTCGTTAAAGGAGTACGAGATAAATGGCCGAACAAGATTCTAATCGCAGGGAATGTAGTAACAGCGGAGATGACGGAAGCACTTCTCATAGCGGGCGCCGATATTATCAAAATCGGAATCGGCCCAGGCAGTGTTTGCACGACGAGGAAAGTGGCAGGGGTAGGGTATCCCCAGTTGTCCGCAGTAATCGAATGCGCCGATGCAGCACACGGGTTGGACGGGTTCATCATGGCGGATGGCGGGTGCCAATCATCGGGTGATGTTGCAAAGGCGTTTGGTGCCGGTGCAGACTTCGTTATGCTTGGTGGTATGCTTGCAGGACACGATGAATGTGGCGGTGAACTGGTTCATGACCACAACGAAGGTAAACAAGTCAAGGTATTTTATGGCATGTCAAGCAAAACCGCAATGGATAAACATAGTGGTGGCGTTGCAACATATAGAGCGTCGGAAGGCAAAACTGTCAGTGTTGAATATCGTGGAAATGTTCAAAATACTATCAAC
>MDTG01234380.1_pt1 | contig 13524 bp, 8 predicted proteins | sample 811421 | NCBI WGS metagenome assembly MDTG01 (sample SAMN05326645, study PRJNA326480) | marine metagenome | isolation source: seawater | place: Pacific Ocean: South East | collected 2011 | reverse complement strand
GGGCTGTCGCTTCCTGTTTCGTCTTTGAGGTCTGCCTCTGGTAACGCCGCATACTCTTTACTGTTGAACATGGTTTCTAGACGTTGTCGTAGTGTCTTACCCCGGATCGTTGAGGTCCCGACGAGCTCTAAGAACCTATCGTAAGACTGTTGGCCTGTCTCTGGGTTATAATATTCTTTCATATCTAACTCTTCAACGCCGGGCCTTAAGAACCGCGATGGTTGCCTGAAGCCAGACCTAAGGTTAGAAATCTCATAGTCTACTACGTTCTTTGGGTCTTCTTTAATGTATAATGGATTAAATACACCAGCGGGACCTCCGCTATTAGGGACTGTCATGATTTCACCTAGCATATTACGCCGTGGAGGCAGGTTACCCCCAGCAGGTGTTCTTTTTATTATGCGGTCAATGATACCACGAGCTTCACGCAGTGGTCTGTCTTCTTCGTAGTTAAGTGACTGGTTGATCACGTTAGGCACAAAGCCTCCGGCGATACTACCTAGGAACTTCTCTGCGTCGCGCACTGGGTCTTTGAACTTCAAGAAATCAAAGAGGTTATCAAGCCCCTGAACATAAGACTTAGACGTGATGTTGTTTGAGAACGCAAGTGCGGCAACACTAAAGACTTTCTCAAGGTCCCCGTCGTCGAGTTCGTTGTATGTCTGTGCTTCGTTGATGTCAGCGACAACGCCGAGTATCGTAGCGATCGGGTCGAGTCTGTTGTAGCTTACCCACTTGTCTCCGACTTTAATTGAATACTGTTGGTTAGCCATCTCCCAGGACTCTCGTTGCTCTTTGTTCTTAGGGCCATATCCTGTGATGAGCCCTTGTCCTTTACCGCTCTGTAAGAAATACAACAAAGACGCCGTGGTGGCTACCGAAGTAGCTAGGCGCCCTCGTGTCTCGGCACGCACAGCAGCGTCAGGGCTCCTAAGCTTGGCCCTAAAGTCTTTACTAAGGACCTGGAGTGATCCAAACGGAGACCGAGAGATACCGTAGGTCAACAGGTTAGTCGGTGTGCGCACAAACGGAATCACAAACTTAAGCGTTGGGTGCTGCTGTGTAAGCCTAGACAACATTTTTGACATGCTGTTCTCTGAGTCCTGCGTGTGAGTGTTTATCTTAGCCATCTGCTCGGCTTTAGCAGTCAAGACGCCACGGTCTTTGTAGCTGAGCTCTGTGCCGTCAGGTAAAACAAACGGCTGCTGAGTGGCTTTTACTATTTCATTATCAATAAAGTTCTGCCGTTCTTCAAACTTTAGATCTTGTTTGTCGGCTTTGATTTCTGCGTCGCGCCTAATGCCTGCCTCGTTAAAGATCCTTCCGGTCTCAGTGGTGTAACCTTGGACTCTATCTGCAACATACTTAGAAAGCTCTTTGCCCCTAAGTCCTTTCTGAATCGCTTCGGCTGCAAGTTCTTGTTGGACATAGATACGGTAGTTGAATGCCTTGAAAAACTCATCGCCTCCTATAAGACCGCGAGAAGGTAATCTAATGAACTCTCCAAGGAAATTAAAGGTCCTAGAGAACGCGTTGTCCCCACCAGACGGTGAGTAGTTAATAGCTTTTATCGAGTTCTTTCGGTCGTCGAAGAGCTTCGCCTCGGGTATCGAGATAGCCTCTCCGTGTTTTAACGCACGCCCTGCAAGCTTAAACGCATCGGCTATAGCGTGTGCACTAAACGAATACTGTAGGGTAGCGCGGGTGAGCGCAAAGTTACCTGACAACGCACTGCCGAGTGTTCTCTCGACGGTCCCTACGGCATAAGTTACCGCAGAGCCAATCAAGTTAACTAGTTGTGTAGTAGGGCCTGAGAGCAGTGAGTTCATCCAGTATTCTTGCACCATGTCCATCATGTTGCTGCCCTGGCTACCCTTAGCGATCCTGTTAATTGCTGCTTCGAGGTCATCGCCGGACTTAGCGTTTGCTACGAGATCTATGAGTTTCTCATCGCTCATACTCCCGAGGCGCTGGTCGTTTAACTTAGCGATGTCCTGTGGGGTCAGGTTGTCAGGCAGGGGGTCAATCTTCTTGCCTTTGATTTCTTTGAACATGTATTTGCGCTGGAGCATCGCCAGTGAAGCAGTGCGTCCAAACTGTGCAAACAGGTTCTGTGATGCGTTAGTCAGATTTAGAAAATATTTCATCTCAGCGACCGCCTTTTCGTATTCGTCGGTCCCCTTGGTGAGGCTACGCGCTTCGATTGCAAAGTCATTCGATTTTCGTGCTAAGACATTATTCAATACTTTAATAGCCTTCTGGTCCTTGTTGAACTGGTTTGTGTAGCCGTCCCCGCTCTGTTTAAGTTTTTTGAACTCGGCCACAAGGACGTTTTTGTTTCCCCCTAGGATGTCCGACATGTCTCGGCCTTCTGCTAGAATTTCTTTCTCAGAGGTTTTGGCTCTATACCCTCCTTGCAAAGCATCTAGGTTCTGGTTAATAGCCAAGCTCCGCACAAGAGGAACTAAGTCACTCTCAGACGACACGAGCCTAATGTTACTAAGCAGCGCCTGTTCTCCGCCTACCGCTATCTTTTTAGCTAGCGTCGTGTTAAGCTTTGTGGCTTTTGCTTCGGCCTCTGCGTCTACTTTCTGTCCGTCTCTGAGTGGCGTATTTTCAAAGCCAAGTGATTTCTCTGAGTCAGCGTCGAGCTTAAAGTCAAACTCTTGTTGCCCTAGGCCATCAAAGCCACTAGGTTCGTCAGGCTCGTCTTTGATTTTCTCTGCTTCAATATCAGTCTCCTCTTCTCCTTTGACTTTACTCCCTGGGCGCTTTGCCTTAGCCGCTTCTACTTCAGTTGCTCCAAACAGTTCGTCTTGTGTCAGGTCAGATTTTGACAGCGCTTCTTCGGTGGCGTCCTCAGGGTCCATACCCTCGGCCACTAGCTTCCCTCTGTTTTTTATTAATTTAATACTCTTAAAGAACGGGATTAACAGAGGCGTAGCGGCGATCTCAAGAAACATTCCCTCCAAGACGTTCTTGAAGCGACCTTCTATTTCTGTCTCGTCTCCAGTAGCCTTAAGATACTCGGTGACCGGGTTCTGGAACATCTCATACTGATACAGGAAGTTACTCAATCGTTCTTCTTGTCCGTTGAACGCCAGGAAGTCTGCGCCGACACCTGCCGCGTAGTTCTTAGCGAACGTGGCTTTCTTAGATGACTTATTGATAGCCGCCATTTGTTTAGCGGGGAGTGCCCTACCCCTGCTTAACTGTCTCGCGACGTCACTCCCAAACATCTTTCGGGCCTTAGCTACCCTTCCGACTTTACCTAGCACACCCGCAACAGGCACGAACCCAGTGATAAACTGAGAGATACCCTCTACAATACCACCGGCCATCGTAGATGATCTCCCAAGGTGTCTCTGGTCGTAGTCTGGGAGATAATCTCCGGTCGCGTAGTCTAAGAAGTTGTAGACGCCTTGCACTGCGCCTTCGATACCTCTGAACGGGGCTTTAGCAAGATCGAGGAACAAGTCGTCTTCTTCTTCTTCGTTTGGAGGCATTAAGCTGTCTTCTATGGCCATAAGTGTGTTACGTTGTGTTTAATATTATTTAATTTATTCGAGGTAGAACCCCTGTGCCTTTTAACTCACCGTCATCTAGTAGGGGGTCGGTGTCGTCTACAGGAGGGTCTACTAGACCTCCCTCTCTTCGCTCAACAACCGGGATATATGATATTCCGTCCGTTTTAAGAAGAAGTTCATAATCTTCCATTTGTTTCCTTTTTAAGTCTTTTCCAAGAGGGATATCAAATCGGAATTCTGGGGCTGTTGTAAACATATCGCCCGTGTCGTGAACAATAGCCCTTACGTTATTAAATATCTTTTTCTCGCCAGTCTTTGGATCTTTATAAGGAAGATCAGGTATAACATATTCTTTATTATAGAAAGCTGGACTCCCCGCTAGTGTTATGTAGTCATGCTTACCTTCAGCATACTCTTGAACAGTGCGAACTAAAGACTTCCCATCAGGTCCGGGCCTTGACGATGGATAACCGCCTTCCATCTTATCTCCTCCCTTTTGTGGAGAGTAGACAGAAATTCCGCTGTCTCCTTGTATGCTTGTTATCGTAGTTTCTACTCTAAGATCACGCTTAACAGGTTCATCGCGATTCAACTCTAGTTGTTCTTCAGGATCAGCCTTAACAGGTTCATCGAGATTCAACTCTAGTTGTTCTTCCTGCTCTTGCTTAAGTTCAGCCGTTGTGCGGATAGGTGGTCGAGCTTTAGGTGTGACCTCTGGCGTGACCTCTGGTGTGACCTCTGGTGTGACCTTTGGTGTAACCTTTGGTGTAACCGCTGGCTCTTTAGCTTTCTTAGGTTTCTTGTTTAGTATGTAATCTCTGAGCCTCTTCTGGGACCCTTTAATTCTCTCAGGTTCTAACCCAAGCATTCCCGCTAGTTCAACTATCTGCTCATCGGTGGCGCCTTTGAGCATCGCTTTTGCTTTGTATTCTAATACGTCAGGTTGATATGGCCCTGGCGCTCCTAGCCCTGAAAACTCAAACCTGAAAAATTCTTTAGGATTACGTAAAGCGACACCTTCTAAGAGATACCCTGGTTCTCCTTCCCCGTTGCTCATCGCTTTTATAACGTCATCGTAAGTGTAGCCTTGGAATAAACGCCGCGCTCTCAATACATTATTAGTGATTTCCATGCGCTTCTTTACAAAGCGCTGCCCAACAACATCGTTAGGATCAAACCTTTTACTTTGTAATTCTTTAGTTTTAGCTATGTTTCTTCGTATAGCAGGGACAGCTTCAGTGTATATCTCTGACATATCGTCTACAATCACCTTCATATCTTCAGGTGAATTCGGATTGTATTTAATAGTATGCTCTACTGCATCGTAGAGTTCCGGCATTTTAAACGCTGTCTTTTCATAGGTCCTAAAAGCATTAAAGGGAGCTATGGATACGGCCTGTCTTTCAAAAGCTGTTCCTATAAGTCTCTTAAACGAAAAAGTATTATCACCAGCAACGCTGATCATTTCGCTTGATTTAGCTATAGAATCTTTGGTTTTCACTGTCCTCGCTTCGCGCTCCTCTTTTTCCTTTTGGACTCGCGCTGTTTCCTCTTCTTTAGCTTTCTGTTCAGCAGATTTATTCTCTTTTTCTTTTTCAAGCGCACCTATCAATTCCAATTTAGATTCTTCAATAAGCCCAGACATAAGGGAGGTCATGTATTTAGTAAGTATAGCATTCCTCTTATTTTTAATATTATCGTTTTCACCGATACTAAATGATTCAGTGGAGTCAGGTAGTGTTAACTCTTCGCCTGGCTTTAGACGCGCTATCTTGTCTATAGCATCGGATCGTTTATCTTTGTATAACTGGAGGTATTTATTTTCAATTGTGCGAAGATTTTTTCCTAGTCCCAAGACTTCAAAGGGCACGTCTCTATATGAATCAAGCTCGTCCTCAGAGCCTTCAGCAATATCCAGCGCATCTCTAACCTCTATACTGCTGAATCTGTCTGTTTTTAATTCGTTAATAACTGATTTCACTAAGGTAGATCTAAGGTCTCCTTTGATTTCTTGTATGGAAACCCCAGACTTACCACTGTCTGCTTCTGACTCCATTTCATCGATGTCGTCGTTTAGCTCTTTGAACCCGTTGACATACGCCCTGCCTAACCCTTTTAACATTTCTGCTTCTTCAAATTCCCCTAAGTCTAAAGATTTTATGTATGCCTCTTCTTTCTCAAGAATACCAGTGACATAAGGCTCTTCGCTACTGTAATTGTCGTCTGCAGCCTTAGCGAAGCGCTTCTTCATGCTCATCTCATAATCGTTAGCTCTAGATAAAGCCTCTGCTTTTTCTTTACGATAAACAGTGCTACGTAGGTTATTTAAGTCGTCTATTTTGATTTTATAGTAACTGTCAGGAAGCGCAGAGCTGTCACTATCTATCGGTTGGTTCCCGATTCTTATGCCAGCGTCTTTCAGGTCTGTTAGAAAATCTATAGCTGACTCAAGCTCATCGGTTCCCGAGTCAAAGTTAAGAAGTCCTAGAGTATCATCTATAGCCTTAGTTTTCTCAGAAATTGATAGGCTGTTAGTAAACGATTCCCAGATGTTTCTCAGGGCCTCTGGATCTTTGTCCACACCAGGTAGTCTATGATGCCGAGCCAGTTTTCTCGATAATTTCGGTATAAGATATGTTAGCTTGTGCACCTCAGCCATCTCTGAAGGTAACGTCTGTTTTAATTTATTAATATAAACAGATGCTTCCTGTAAGAACCCGGCGCGCATAAGGCCCTTATCTTTACCGTTGAGCCCTGACGACTCCATATAATTTTGCGTAATTGTATCCAGTTCTTTACTGACCTGAATGTAACTAGGCTTGTCTCCGTTTTCTCTAATGAAGTTATTTTTAAAGTCTTCAACCCCCGCATCGAGAACACTTATAAACTCTTCGTTCTTCTCAGCGCCTAACAGCATTTTTAAGCGGATGGTTGGCACAGGGTTAAGCTCATAGTCGTCCCTGAAGGCCTTAGAGAGGTTCACCTCGGCTTCTGAGGCTTTAAACAGTCTCTCTTTTTCTTTAGGGTCCATGCTCGCGATTTGCTGCTGGACATCTAAGATTTGCCTTTCGTTCTCTGCGATCTGGGCGTCACCGTATTTCGCGATGATCGGGTTGACTTTACCTAAGGCATCGGCAAGGCGTCCTAGCGTCGTCTGTTCGGCCTTGGGTGTCCGTTGGACCGCCACAGAATACTGTCCTGCCTGTATTTCACGCGAGGTGACACTAGGCAACGATAAGTTAAAATCGACCTGCTGACGGCGTTGTTGCTGGAGAAGTTCTTGTGGTGTCATCTAGTTTATACTTTTGGTCTTGGTGTTCCTTTTGCCTGGGCTTCGATTGTAAGCTGGCGGTTCTTTGCCTTTGAGTAAGATTCGAGGCTTCCAAGTGCCGACGTCAAGGCTGTCCCTAAGAAGTCTGGTTGGTCAATCGGTCTATTAATATTAATGAAATTCTGTTGAGTCTGGAGTCCCAAGTCGCGGGCTTTAAGTTCATACGACTGGTCAGCTAGGGCTTGGCGTTGCTCAAAGGCAAAACTATGTTCGGCTACTTGTCTCTCTAAGTCTCTCATTTCAGCAAGGTAACTCGCAGACTCAGGGCTGATACCTGCGGCACCTGCGGCCACTTGTTTCCTCGCCATAGCCTCCATGCTCGCTCTGTTCGCCTGTTGGACCTCTTGGGCTACCCTGAGGGCATCAGCGGCTTGCTGTTGGCGTGTCGCCGAGATCTGCGCCATGTATCTCGCGTTCTCAGCGATCGACGCTCTTTTCTGCGCTTCGGCTTGTGCGCGTGCTTGTTGAGCCTGTGCGCCGAAACTCAGCATACCCTGGGCTATCGGCCCAAGTATAGACATAGTCCCTGTGGCAGCTGCTAGGGTTCCTCCCGCTGCAGCAGTTCCTGTAGTCCCGAGTAGTGCTGCTCCGAGCGGAGCGAATGCTGGTAAACACATAGTAGTTTATTTAGTTGTAATAATAAATTCGTAAAAAGCCTGAGACGAGATCTCTACTTCGCGTAGAAACTTAGCGCCACAGAACTTGAGCCAACGTATGGCCATCTTGTTATCTTTGAGCACCACGTTAGAGGTGACCCCAAAGGGCTTAGAGATATATTGCACCCAGTCACGAGATGCCCGTATGAAGTGCCTACGGTGCTTAGTGACATCTGGTGTTCCGAGCATCCAGATATACCCACCGTTCTCAGTAGGCCCTGAGCCGAACATAGCGAACGGCTTCTTGTCCCCATCGAGCGCCGTGTAAGTTGACCTGTCGGTCGTCAAGGCTAACATTAAGGCTTTCTTTGGCGTGCTACCGAGGAGTGTGCACTCTAGGGCATCGTGGGGCCTCAGGTTATCTTTGAGCTCATGGACGTGGTGTATTGTCGCATGAACGATCGAACAGTCTCCGTAAGTCCTACTAGGCTCCATAGCGATTTGACCGTGTGTGGACAAAGGTTTCAAACTCAGCAGACTGGAGGTTACTAGGCTTAGCCCCATCGTTCTCTAAGACTATCTCTACGTTTTCACTAGAGGTAAACACAGGGGCCCTAAAGAATCCGTCTTTGAGCTCAGTGCGTAGTGAGCTTCCGGTGCCCGTGAATGACGCAGGGAACTCGTTGGTATACTGTGCTCGTTTATCTGGTGTCACCTTGATCTTATAGTCTGAGGTTTGCGTGTGGTAAAGTGATAGGTTCTTGATGAACTGCTTGGCCGAAGCGTTAGGTGTCCGCGCTTGTCCTGATTGTGCCTTGAAGACCTGCTCAGAGAACGTGTAAGAACTGGTGAACTTAAAGCCTACCCACACTGCTGTAAGGGCAGGGACGAAGCCAGCAGTAGACAGTGTAATTCTTCCTGTTGAATCTGTTGTAGTAGGAACAAATACCCCTCGGTCTGTGTAAACTGAAAAAGAAGTTGGAACAGTAAAAGGCGCAGGAGGAGGTGTAGGGGTTAAAGGGAACCCAGACATAGAGGCCCTTAGCGGCCTAGTGGCACCTCCCGTAAACGTAGGGAAAGTAATTTTATTATTATATACCATCCCAGGGAAACGCATGTCTAAGTGTGTGACATTGTCATCTGAGGAGGTTACAAGAGATGTGTTGACAGCGCTTCCATTAAGAGTGTGTGTAGCAAGCCCTTCGTCTTCCCCATCAAAGTTAAGAGGCATGTTAAGGATGTAAGTTTCCCCAGCAGTGTCATTGGTAGCAACAATATACAGAGTCGAGTCGATGAACTCAAAGCCCTTAATGTTTACCCCAAAGTCCCACTTGAACCATGAGCTCAATACCTTCTTGTTCTCGCTAAAGAAGTAGCGATACATGTAAAGAGACTGGTCTTCGTCCTTTGACAGGATTCCCAATAGATTCTCTGAGAGTGACCCTGAGAAATACGTGATGTCCTTAGGGATATACCGAGGAGCTTGCTCAGTGATGTCTGTAGACTCATAGACGTCAGTGGTCTTGTTCAGTGAAAACTCTCGGATTCCTGTGTGGTTCCCTAAGTCAAATGGGTAATAGATATACGATCCAACTGACACAGGGTCGGTCTCATTGTTATACTCGAAGTTCGTGATGGGCTTCACTGAGACTGTCTTAGGCGTCAGGAGGTCTTCTCCCTTCAGAACAAACTGTCCGTTCGTTGAGAACAAGATAAGGTTCTCCTGGGATGCAGCAGCCGCCGTGATGTCAGTGACTCGGTCAGACTCAACAATGACGTCAATCGGGTCCGAGTCGAGAAGAGTTGTGACTGTTGTTCGGCCAAAGTTATACTCAAAGATCCCCTTGTCGTTTACTCGTCCTAGGCCTGCTTCAGAAAGTATTATATTACTACCACACACAAACCCTAAACGATTCTTAAAGAACACACTGTTCTGGATTGTTTGGTCAGAGAACGATGCGAACGGATTACTTATCTCATCACCTACACTGCGCGGTGCAGTCTTAAGGTGTTCCAACTTAAATTCATTTAGACCTGTGTTAGTGATAAACAAAGGTAAGCTTGTTTCCTTGTAATTAAGAAGAATGTCAGGAGCTACGGTCTCAACCCACGAGCCTGGTCCGATCTCTTGGTTCTCATCGTCTGTCTTAAATTCGACGTAGTAGTCGTCAGCAGACAAGTCCCCATCACCACGAACCTTGACACGGAAGCCGTTCTTAGCGAACAAAGGAAGGTCAGTGATTGCGCCTACTTCCTTGTAGACGACTCCTAGTGCTCCGCCCCCAAGTCCGTCCTTAGCTTTTATCTTGAAGTCACTTTGCTCGTTGTTGCTAGAATCTAACTTACGTTTAAGAACAATCAAGTTGCCCTCACGGGTCAATGTAAACTCGGCGTTTGTTCCTGCGCCTATCCCAGAAAACCTGTCTTCAAATCCACCGAATGCGGTAGGTATATGCCCCGCTGAATAGTGAGGGGTCAGAGTATTGTGATGTCCTCTTTGTAAAACTTCAGTAATTCTAGTAGTATCCGCGTGATAACTTTTACTAGAGTCTTCCGAGTAAATAGTTACATGCTTGGTGTTATCATATTGCGTCACTCCACCTAAACCCGGAGACTCTTCTAAGGTCACTGTAATAGAGACAGTCGCCCCTACGTTTGAAACCCTAGCATCCCCTGGTTTATGAAAGAACACTCTGCGCCCTATGTCTTCAATAGACGCAGCGGATATAGTTCCATTTGCATCTGATGTCACTTTGACAGTTGTGTCCCCTGTGCCTGCCCCGAGTCCTACATTATACAATACTCCACCTATTGACTTAGTCGTAGGATACGAAAATACTTTATAAATATCTCCACTTACATACCCAGAACCACCACCCCCAGTTACAGAGACAGCACTTGTTGAACTGAGTTTATACACAGCCCCATCCCTTGTATAAGTTAATGTTAACTGTGCAGTAGCAGGTGTCTTTGAGCTATAGTTAACCTCAAGCGAATACTCTTTCTCGTAGTCGCCTTGCTTCACAAATATCAGTGCCTCTTTATCTAATGAAGAAGAACGCGTAGTTTGATCTACTGAAACGGTGGAGCTTCTGTTGATGAGAAACGTCCCGTCAGCCACTGTAGTAGCCCTAAGTGTGTCCCGTGCGTTGGTGGTGCTTGCTGATACATCAAGGTAAGTGTTCGCAGTCGTGTAGCCTCCTGTGTGAACTACTCCGTCTACCTCAATACTCGCTTCGTCACCGCTGAGCACATTGTAAGCGTGGAACTTAGTGCCATCGTGGATGAGAACATAGCGCTCAGTTTCGCTTCGGTTAACAAAGTGAATAAAGCTGTCCGCTGAGAGTGCAGCGTCCGTCGAGAAGAGTTTCTTAACAAACCTAGTGCCGTTGCGTTTTGTTAATCCATCAACAACACTGCTCATGAAGTTAACCTGGTCGTCGCATTGTCCCGAGAAGCGCGTAGCGTCAGGCTGCTGGCTAACCCCTTGGATAAGGTTTGGTAATGATGTATTGATTAATGGCATTAGAGAATGTCGTAGTTTCGGTTGACCCCGAGGCAAGACGCAACGTCATAGTTATCAAAGATCGTCCTGTCGGCTCCTTGGCCATCGGCTTCTTCGAGGTTATAGCGTGCTTTGAGTTCATCCCGTAGGATCTGTTGCTCAAGCTCCTGAGACCCGACGGTGCGTGCCTGGAAGACCCTTGAGGCTTTGAGTGTTATGTATCTCCGTGCTTGTTCATGGAGATCAGTAAAATCTAAAAGGAACATCAACCTGACGTCAATGTCACTTGTGAAAGTAAAGGTGTTGTCTTCACGGTTAAACAGCTTGCCTCCGCGTTGCACAATGTCCTTAGAGTGATCTAGGGTATCTACGTGCATAATGTCAGCCGCAAGAACAATCTCATTGCTGCTGTTGGGGCTAAGCGTCTGCTTATTGACCGTATTGAAGTGCCATCCCTCTGATTGAACCTCGCGGCTAACTTCGTCTAACACAGTGATCGCGGTGACCGCAGAGATAGGCAGTGAGGTAGTGACAGTGATTTGAGTCACTGGGCTTTCACCGATAGCGCTCAGCATCGTATTGACAGCTTCGAGTTTTGTAGTGAGTGGCATAATAATATTAATAAAATGAAAAAATACCCCGTCCCCAACTTAATGAGGACGAGGCATGAATTTAGTGAGTGCTATTAGCTAGCAGCAGATGAAGTGGTGTTGACCACAACAGCAGACTCAGGGCGAAGAACGCCGAGGCCCATTGCATACTTAGCAACAAAGAGAGTAGACTGACGTTCAATCAGATACTCAGACTCAGTTGCAAGGTCGAGGAGCTTAACGCAACCAACAGCAGACGAGTGTCCAGCAACGAAGCCAACATTGCCGACGTCAGAACCTGACTGAGTAGGCGCGAGACCTGTGAGGTCACCGTTGTAACCAGCGTCGTCGTTGTTAACAGCAGTGGCTGCGAATGGAGAGTTCGCTACGTTTGCGTCATCACCGTTCAAGGCGCCGACTTGGACTCCTTCAAGGTGTGGACTCTTGTAGAGCTTGATGCCTGCAACTTCCACAATGCTACCTTTAGCAGCGTCAGCAGAACCACTTGAAGTGTCCTTGTTGATTGCTGTGCTATCAGCAGTAAGCAGCTTGTAGTATTGAAGAGGCGTCAAGATAGCAAAGCGGTCCTCTGAGGGAACTTCTTTTTCATCAAGGGTGCGCGCACACTCAAAGAGCGCAGCAACAAGGCCTCCTGCAGACATAGTGTCTGCGCCAAGGAGCTCAGTTCCTGTAGGTCCGCCAGAGTAGTTAGCAGTGGTGGTGAGACCAGCAGCGAACAATGTCTTAAGGATCTGAAGGTCCATGCGCTTAGCCAGGGCTTTACCAAGCTCAGCAGAGTAGATGCTCCGAAGGTCATAGTGATTCTTCAGTTCATCAATGCGTGGAATCAGAGACGAAGCGACAAGCATGTCGTCGATGTTGATTACTTTCTCGTTGTGAGCAATCTGTGACAAGTAGTTACCAGAGCCTAGGAGGTCGTCCCCGGCTTTGTGATACTTGGCGTCAGCGTTACCTGTGACAGGGAACTGAGCAGATTTACCACTAGAGATAGTGCGAGTCATAATGAGGTCTTTAGCTACGTTCGTTTCGTTGAACGCAGTGAGGATCTCACCGCTGAATACTTTAAGGAACAACGCTGCGTCAGCTGACAAAGCGCCAGCAGGTGCAGTGCGTGCCCCAGAGCCATTCACCTTACCCGGAATGGTGGGATTATTAGATAGTGCCATAATAAGTTATAGTTATAGTTTTGGTTTCTTTCGTCTGTGGACTTTAGTTTCTACTGTTCGCCGCAAGTTGTCCGACGCATCGGGCTTGGTGGTTACTAGTCTAGTTACTTCAGTTTATTAGACTCAGGGAAAATTTTAGTTAAATACATCTAGCTGTCTTATGCAGCTCCTGATGATAGTATAAGTGGTTCGGTTGGTGTCATCGTCGTCTTCGTAGGTCGGATGCCACGATGTAATATTAATAAATGTTTTATCTATATGCTCAATGACTCCGTAGACAGTGCAGACCAGGGGCTTTCCTAAGTCTTGCGCGTGGTCTAAAAAGACGACCCTGGCGATGTCTTCGAGCTCTATTTCTTGATGCGCAGTTTCACACGTGCTGCCTTCGTGTTGGCAACAAACTGCTTCCCCTTCGCACCAGCACGTTTCTTCTTGCGTGCAGTGGAGGCTCTTTGGGTCTGGCTTAGGCTTTTCGCTTTCGATGATGGAAGACATCTGTCTGGATTTTTCTTGTTTTTTGAGGTTCCGCATGGTCCTTTGATTTTACCGTCAGTTCCTATTCGGACCCAGTTCTGCTTTCGCCAGTTTGCTAGTTCACCCACGTTTCTTTTTGATTTTAAGTTTAGACCGCTTGCCCTTACCGTAGTTCGGGTCTTTGCAGTATTTCGATGCCGCCATGTTAGCGTAGGCGCTCGGATACTTGTCAAACGTGCGCTTAGCCCATGCTATTCCTTTGGGGCAGATCTTGGCCATACTTCTAACTAAAAGTTATTTTTTATTTCAATTCG
>MDTG01178225.1_pt1 | contig 13524 bp, 11 predicted proteins | sample 811421 | NCBI WGS metagenome assembly MDTG01 (sample SAMN05326645, study PRJNA326480) | marine metagenome | isolation source: seawater | place: Pacific Ocean: South East | collected 2011 | reverse complement strand
GATCGCGAGCACCTCATCGATCCACTTTACGGGCCGGATATCAATATTTTCTTTTATATTATCAGGGACTTCTTTAAGGTCTCGTTCGTTTTCGTGGGGGATCACCACAACTCCAATGCCACCTCGCCGCGCCGCGAGCAACTTCTCTTTGAGCCCCCCAATCGGTAGTACCTCTCCTCGCAAGGTTATCTCACCCGTCATGGCCACATCAGCTTTAACGGGGATTTCGGTCAAACTGCTGACCAAGGCGGTGCACATGGCGATCCCTGCGCTAGGCCCGTCTTTGGGTGTTGCTCCCTCAGGCACATGGATATGCATATCACAGGCATCATGCACGCGGGCTGCAATGCCAAGCGACTGTGATTTTGCTCGAACCACTGTGTTGGCTGCCTGAATCGATTCTTGCATTACATCGCCGAGTGATCCAGTCTTCACCACACGGCCCTTGCCTCTCGTCGATGCCACCTCAATTGTCAGCAGTTCTCCGCCAACAGACGTCCACGCCAAGCCGGTTACCTGCCCGATTTTATTCTCTTTGTGGGCTGTGCCGAAGTTATATTTGCGGACTCCCAGAATGTCCGAAAGCATGTCTGGCAATACGCTTTGGCCCGACTCTCGCTCCCCGACGGCTAGGGCCTTAACCAGTTTTCTACAGACCTTTGCGATCTGACGCTCTAAGGAGCGAACGCCTGCCTCACGAGTGTAATAACGGATGATATCCAGACATGCGGCTTCGGTAATGGCAATCTCGCCAGCCTTAAGCCCGTTTAATTTGGTCTGCTTGGGGATGAGGTAACGTTGCGCAATGTTGAGTTTTTCGTCTTCCGTATAGCCCGGAATGCGGATTACCTCCATGCGGTCCAGCAACGGGCCGGGGATATTCATGGTGTTCGAAGTGCACACGAACATCACATCTGACAGGTCGTAGTCGACCTCCAGATAATGGTCGTTAAACGCGTGGTTCTGTTCTGGGTCCAGCACTTCGAGCATGGCTGACGCAGGATCACCACGGTGATCCATTCCCATTTTATCGATTTCATCGAGCAGAAAGAGCGGGTTCTTGACCCCGGCTTTGGACATCTTTTGCAGCAGTTTCCCGGGCATGGAGCCGATATAGGTTCTGCGGTGGCCGCGAATTTCGGCTTCGTCTCGGACACCACCCAATGCCATGCGAATGAATTTCCGGTTAGTCGATCTCGCAATCGATTCGCCAAGCGATGTCTTGCCCACGCCGGGGGGGCCAACCAAACAAAGAACCGGTCCCTTGAGCTTTCTGACGCGTTTCTGAACCGCCAAATATTCCAGGATGCGCTCTTTAACTTCTTCGAGCCCAAAATGGTCCTCATCTAAAATGGCTTGCGCACGTTTGAGATCGTGACGCACTTTACTGCGCTTGAACCATGGGATACTAACCATCCAGTCTAAAAAGCCACGCACGACGGAAGCTTCGGCTGACATGGGGGACATCATCTTCAACTTGCTCAGTTCGGCGTTGGCTTTCTCCAATGCCTCAGGAGGCATCCGCGCGTCGGCAATTTTTGTCTGCAATTCGTCGATTTCGTTTGGCGCGTCATCCATTTCGCCCAATTCTTTTTGAATGGCCTTCATTTGCTCATTCAGATAGTACTCTCGCTGGCTCTTTTCCATCTGTTTTTTGACTCGCCCGCGGATCCGTTTCTCAACCTGAAATAGGTCAATCTCAGCATTCATGAGCGACTGGAGATGCTCCAGACGCCCTCTTACGTCGGCGATCTCAAGAATGCGCTGCTTTTCCTCGAGATCGACGCCCATATGTGCGGCGATGGTGTCGGCAAGTCGGCCGGGGTCGTCTATTCCTGAAAGAGAGGTGAGTACCTCGGAGGGCACTTTTTTGCTGAGGCCTACATATTTTTCAAATTGCTCAACTGTTTCCTTTACCAGCGAGGCTGACTCTTTTTTGCCCACTGAATCGGTTTCGATCTGACGAACGGATGCCACCGCGAAATCTACACCGTCGTCGATCGCCAGTATGGCAGCGCGATAGCCGCCCTCAACCAGAACTTTGATGGTCCCGTCAGGCAGTTTTAGCAATTGAAGAATACTGGATACGGTGCCGACCTGGTAGAGATCATCAACACCGGGCTCGTCATCAGCGGCATTTCGCTGCGCCACCAACAAAACCTGCTTGTTGTCCTGCATAGCATGTTCCAACGCCTCTATGGAGCGTTCCCTGCCGACAAAGAGCGGCAACACCATATTCGGGTAGACAACCACATCCCGTAATGGCAGTAGCGGCAATTTCTGATCTTGATCGGTCATCTTACGCTCCCTTCCTGTGGCCTTTGCTTAAGCATTTGCTGCGGCCCTGGCTGACGAATAGAGTATATGGGGTTCAGAGAGGCAAAATTAAAGTGCTGGAAACCCATTTCCCGGTATTAAAGCGGTAACGAATTGAACGCCCTGAGCCGGGCTTTGTATCAGCAGTGAATAAGAGGCCAACCAGATTGGCCGCCATACTCGAATGGTCTGAAATATTTGAAAAGTTAGTCTTCAGCGCCTGCTGCAGCGGCACTTGGCGTTTCGTATACCAGCAGTGGCTCCGAGTCTCCTCTGACGACAGACTCGTCCACCACGATTTTTGCCACATCCGGAGTCGAAGGAATCGTATACATAGACCCTAAAAGTATCCCCTCGAGAATAGACCGTAATCCTCGGGCGCCCGTCTTGCGCTCCATCGCCCTTTCCGCGACCGCCTGCAGGCCATCATCGCGGAAATCAATTTCGACGCCTTCCATTTCAAACATTTTGGCGTACTGTTTGGTTAGCGCGTTGCGGGGTTCGGTCAAAATTCTAATCAACGCCTCTGCATCCAACTCTTCAAGCGTGGCGATAATGGGAAGACGCCCTACGAACTCCGGGATCAAACCGTATTGCACCAGATCTTCCGGCTGAAGGTCTGACAGCGTCTCACCAAAATTTGACTTTTCGTCCTTGCTCTTGACTTCAGCGCCAAAGCCGATGCCGCCCTTTTCAGACCGATTACGGATCACTTTGTCCAGGCCGGCAAACGCACCGCCACATATAAACAAAATATTGCTGGTATCGACCTGCAGAAATTCCTGCTGGGGGTGCTTTCGACCGCCTTGGGGCGGCACAGAAGCGACGGTGCCCTCTATTAACTTCAGCAGAGCTTGCTGGACCCCCTCCCCCGATACATCCCTGGTAATGGAGGGGTTGTCAGATTTTCTTGAAATTTTGTCTATCTCGTCGATGTAGACAATGCCCATTTGCGCCTTGTCTACGTCGTAGTCACATTTCTGCAACAACTTTTGAATGATATTCTCAACATCCTCGCCCACGTAGCCTGCTTCGGTCAGCGTTGTCGCATCCGCTATCGTGAAGGGAACATCTAACAGTCTGGCGAGTGTCTCGGCGAGTAACGTTTTACCGGAACCCGTTGGCCCCACCAAAAGAATATTTGACTTACTCAGTTCAACGTCTTCCGAACCGCGCCCGTTTGGTCCTGCATTCCGAAGTCGTTTGTAGTGGTTATAAACAGCAACCGAGAGGACTCTTTTGGCCTTTTGTTGACCTATTACGTACTGGTTGAGAATCTCGTTGATTTCTTCTGGGATGGGGAGTTTGGAGTCCTCACCCTCCGAACTGGAATCCTGAATTTCTTCCCGGATTATGTCATTACACAGGTCAACACATTCGTCGCAAATGAAGACCGACGGGCCAGCAATGAGTTTACGTACCTCGTTCTGGCTTTTGCCGCAAAACGAGCAATACAGCAGTTTCCCGTTATCGCCTGGGGTGTTCTCGTCTGTCATAAACCGTGCTCACGCCCACATAGAGGAAGACCTCTTACAACCTTGATAGGTTTCGGGAAGTTTTGCAAGTGCAGGGGCCAAAGCCTCGTAATTCTTCACATTAGCGGCTGGAGATTACCTCATCGACAAGCCCGTATTCGACGCTCTGTTCGGCACTCATGAAACGGTCACGCTCTGTATCTCGCTCTATCAGGTCAATTGGCTGCCCAGTGTGCTCTGCTAGCAAGCCATTCAATCTCTCTCGCAAGAAGAGGATTTCTTTCGCCTGGATCTCGATATCTGTTGCCTGACCCTGGGCTCCGCCGCTGGGCTGATGAATCATCGTTCGCGCGTTTGGCAATATGTAGCGCTTCTCCTTCGCGCCACCACTTAGCAAAAATGCGCCCATCGACGCCGCCTGACCGATGCACATTGTGCTGACGTCCGGTTTGATGAAGCACATTGTATCGTAAATAGACAACCCCGCCGTGACGGAGCCCCCAGGGCTGTTGATATATAGATGCACGTCTTTATCGGGATTTTCCGACTCAAGAAAGAGCAGCTGGGCCACCACTAGGTTCGCCATTTGATCCTCGATTGGGCCAACAATAAAAATCACGCGCTCTTTAAGGAGGCGAGAGTAAATGTCGAAAGAGCGCTCCCCACGAGAGGTCTGCTCTATCACCATGGGCACTAGACCGAGGGCTTTGGGATCGAGATCACCTTGATGGGTCATAGGTTTTCCTTATATTGCGCGCTTAGCGGTGGGTGACTTAAAGTTGTTGTGCTTAAGGGCTAGGGGTGACTAAGCCTGCGCCTGCGGTCGAGCCTTCGCCAAGGCGTCTTGATAGCTGCACTCTACCTCGGTGATAGTAGCGCTCGATAACAATCTATCGACGACAGAATCCTCCAAAACCCGCGACTCTATCCCAGCGAGTTGCTCATTCTCGGAGTAATACCAGTTGATCACCTCGTCGGGATCCTGATAGGTCGATGCAATGTCCTCGATCGCTTCCCTTACTTTAGCGGGTTCAGCGGTCAACTCGAACTGTTTGATCATTTCGGACACCACCAGTCCCAGCCTGACCCGGCGCTCAGCTTGCTCAGAAAACATCTCATCGGGCAGTATCGAGGTGAGATCCATATCCTGTGGTGCGGTCCCACCAAACTGCTGGAACATTTGCTGGCGCATTGCGCTAACTTCTTGCGAAATCAGAGATGCAGGCATTTCAAGACTCTCATGCGCCGCGACGATAGCGTCCATCACTTGATTTTTTACAGACGCTTCAAGTGCATTCCTCAGCTCACGCTCCATGTTCTGTTTCACCTCGGCCCTGAAATCTTCTTCTGTTCCGTCCTCCAGCCCGTATTGCGCAAATAACGCCGAATCAACTGGCGCAAGCTCCAGCTCCTGTACCTCGGATATTTGGACTTTGAATTCGACAGCAGCCCCAGCGAGATCTTCCTTCTGATAATCATCCGGGAACGTAAGGTTGAGGACTTTTTCATCTCCAGCGCTACTGCCGACTAACCCGTCCTCAAATCCGGGGATCATCCGGCCAGAGCCTAATTCCAAAGAGGTATCCTCGCCAGAGCCACCCTCGAATACTTCGCCATCTCTATATCCCTGAAAATCGATGACCACAGAGTCCCCTTCGGCTGCGGCGCGATCAGCTTTGACGAGCTTTCCCTGTTGTTTCCGGAATACTTCAATGATGTCATCAATGTCCGTCTCGGTGACATCGGCCCTAGGTTTCTCAATCGCCAAATCATCTATGGAACTGAGCTCAACTGAAGGAAATACCTCGAATGTCGCCGTATATTCGACATCTTGGCCTGCGTCCATTTTGCGCGCCTCAATGCTGGGCTGCCCTGCCGGTCTCAGGTTTTCGGAGACCACCGCCTCTTGAAAGGACTGGCTGATCACCTCGCCAAGCACTTCTTGCCGCACACCTGCGCCAAATCGCTGCTGCATGACTTTCATAGGGACTTTGCCAGGACGAAAGCCGGGCAGGCGGACGTTACGAGCGGCATCCCGCAGTCTCTTATTGACCGCCGAGTCGACTCGGTCCGCGGGGACACCGACCGTCAATCTACGCTCGAGCCCTGAGGTTGTTTCAACGGAAACCCGCATTAGTAGCGCTCCTCGACTAATCTGATGGTTGTGGTCTAACACTCTTGTCAAGTGGACCACAAAACCCCGTTACACTTGGCGCCCTTTCAACTCCTGAAGTTGCGCTCCGCAAAAGGTAGAGTTGCACCCCCTAAAAGATGCGCACTTAGCTCAAACGCCCCTCTCGGGTGATCAGGCTTGGTGCGGAAGGAGAGACTTGAACTCTCACGTCAAAAGACACTGGAACCTAAATCCAGCGCGTCTACCAATTCCGCCACTTCCGCTAGGAGGAAAATCACCAAGGATGTAAACGAGGCGCGCGATGTTGTCATAAATGGTTTGGGGTTTCAACGGCTCAATAGCGCTGGCTTAGTTAGGTTTATTCACCGGAGCGATTGAGGACTCGGCCCACAAACTCGATATGCCATCTTAAACTAAAAAATATTTAATATTCAATTAAATCAATTACCTATGATATATTTATCTAGTAATTTATATTTTATGCGCTGCGCAAACTGTGTAATATGCCGCATTGATCTAAGAAATCGTGCCGGCTGGCTGGAATAATCAGAGGGTTTCTGCATAATGATAGTGCCGACAAGTGCCCAACGCAGGCCTGGCGGCTCCGGGTATCCCAAGTGCCCGGCTAGTGTACCCGCCGATGTGCCCGCGGGTGCACCACTCCTAAGAGTCTATTAATACGGGCCCCGCGGGGCCCGCTTTTTTGGCACTCAAGGCCTTCATAATTTTACTTCGAAGACATTCTTAGCGCGTCAGTGAATAGGTGTCGATCCGGAGTCGCCATCTAGCCTCAGCCGTAAAACGCCTCCCCGATGAGGGTAAAACCGTTAAATTGCAGCGTATGCGCAACTCTGTCAGACGTCAGCGCCCCCGCCAGATAACTCTCTATTGTTGTATCGAGCGCCGCATCCTGATTGGAAAATTCGATGCCAATGCCTTCAGCTCGGTTATCCTGTGTGCCTTTGGGAGTGACCCACACCACCTTTCCTGCAACTGGCAACTTTCTGGGCTGATCCAATAACGTCAGAACACAAGCACCTCTTCCCCCAGTCCATATTCTCGCGACGTCCGGATGTACAGCCCACCGTTTGGCAATAGAGACATATACGAATCGTATGGAGCCTGCGGATCCGTAACAGACACGTAGAGAACATCCCTCATCTGTCCCGGCTGGTGTTTTTTTTCACTCTCAGGGGATTCTCACCCCTATCAAAAATTTGCCAGAAACTGTCCAGAGACCTTATCGAAAGCAGTGTGTCCGCAGTTCCGATAGAGTCGATACACCTCTGCGACAAGAATATCCTGAGCCGGTGTGGCACCTCGCTTGACCCGATCGTAGATCTCTCCTAGACACGAATGTAGACGCAACCAATTCGCGGCGACAGGTTGGCCGGCCAGAACCGCCTCTCGGCCCCGACTCTCAGCACAAAGTAGCAGACCCTCCAGAAGAACGGGCATGCTTACCTTCGACCATATTGACGGGGGTCCCAGACTCAGATCAGCTTCTTCAAAGCTTTGCGCAAGCGCTTTACGCACAGAGAGCGCTCCCTCCTTCTCCAGGATCACTGCCGAGATTACCTTGCCCTCAGCGAGTTGTAGCGCCCGTCTAGCAGTCTCAGCATCGATGCCTAGCTCAGCCTCCATCCAGTGTTGTGCTTGCTCGACAGGCGGTGGAGGCAGGGGTAGCTGCTGGCACCTCGACCGCACGGTTGCTGGTAAGTGCCACATTGCGGCGGTTGCAATCAGCACCAACGCGTTGCCAGGCGGTTCCTCTAGTATTTTCAGTAGGCTGTTGGCCGCTGCAAGGCTCATATAATCAGCAGCCTCGATCAATACGACTTTGATAGAGCCATACAGCGGGGTCTGCTGAAGTGCCTGCGTGGCCTCCCGAATCTGATCGATGCCGATCGAGACTTTTCCCTCGGATCTACGAACTACGCAAAAATCCCCGTGGACACCCAGACGGAAGGCTCGGCAACATGCGCATTGTCCACACACAGAAGCATCTGAGGCTTCGGTACAAAACTCTTGTGAAGCCAATAGATGACAGAATAGAGAAGCCTCTTCAACATCCTCGCTCGTCACGATCAAAGCGTGCCATCCCCTGCCAGAGGCACGGCGCTGCCTCCATTGTTCTAAATGACTGACAAGCCATGCTGGCGGCGTTGCGGAGCATTCTGAAGAGGCTGAATCAGCGGTCATATTCTCTGAGCCACCTCTCGACCAGGTTGTCTAGCTCGTTGTGAACGAATTCAAGTTGCTGCTCAGCGTCGATAACCGTATATCGGGCCGGATTTTCCCGCACTCTGGCAAGGTAGCCCGAGCGAACCCGTTCGTAAAATTGATCCTGCTCCTGCTCGAATCGGTCCAAGGCGCCGCGAGACTTAGCTCTCTCCATGCCGATGTGTGGCTGAAGATCCATTAGAATCACCGCATCTGGTTGTCGCCCCCCCTGAACGAGGCGCTCAAGTGTTGAGATCAGTTCGTAAGACAAACCGCGGGCTGCCCCCTGATAGGCGAAAGTCGCATCAGTGAAACGGTCGCAGATGACCCATTTGCCCGCAGCGAGCGCGGGTTCAATCACTTTCACCAAATGCTGTGCTCTGGAAGCAAAAATCAAAAGGAGCTCAGCCATCTCCACTGGCGCCTCCCCCCTGACTTCGAGTAGCGTCTGTCGAATAGACTCTGCGAGGGGTGTCCCACCCGGTTCTCGAGTGCAGACAACCGAGATGCCTCTGCTCTCCAATGTTGCTCTCAACCGAACCTGCGCAGTCGACTTCCCCGCCCCTTCTCCTCCCTCGATAGTGATAAATCGCCCGTCCAAATCAACCATCCTCTGCATCAAGCGTCGTTCGAGTGGAGCGGTAATCAGCGCGCCTATTCAGTTGGAAACGACGCACATTGGCCTCATGCTCGGTGAGATTTTGACTAAATGCGTGACTGCCGTCACCTTTAGCGACGAAGTAAAGTGCTGCTGAGTCATCGGGAGCAAAAACCGCCCGCAAAGCGTCTTCACCGGGGAGCGAAATAGGCGTCGGCGGGAGTGCTGGGATGACATAGGTGTTGTACCGGTTGTTGCTATCTCTCAAATCCCGGCGCGTAAGATTTCCATCATAGGTGTTGCCCAGGCCATAGATAACCGTGGGGTCTGTCTGTAAGCGTATCCCCTGACTCAAGCGACGGACAAAAACGCCAGCAATCTGCGATCTTTCCGCCGGCACCCCAGTTTCCTTTTCGACAATTGACGCAAGGACAATTGCCTCATAGGGAGAGGTAAATGGCAATTTAGGGGTTCGGTTATCCCAGAGGGAATCCACCAGTTTCATCATCGCTAGATAGGCGCGCCGCAAAATATCAAAATCGCTGTCACCGGCAGTGAACGCCCAGGTTTCGGGCAAAAATAATCCCTCGGCGGTATCAGATCGAGCTGCCAGGTCCAGCAATGCTCCCACCAGTTCGTCATGGGGCGTTACCCGAACTTTTGGGTGCTCTTGAATCAGCCTTATCGCCTCCTCGAGCGTAATACCCTCGGGCAATGTGACTGTGTGTTGTAGCACCTGTCCCGCGGCGAGAAACTCGATCATCTCACCTGCTGTCAGCGGCGACTCGAGTAAAAACTCACCGGCTTTGATCTGCTGATCCAATTGCAACCAGCGTGCAACCAACCCTACCCAACTTGCTCGCGTGAGCCACGAATCTGCCTCGGCGCGCTCTAGCACCCCCCCGAGGCTTTCACCTGGCGCGATCATGATCACCGCAGAACCCTGAGGTAGCGTCACTGGCTGACGCCATATACTTTGCAGAGCCGTCACGCTCACCCCGGTTACGGTCAGTGCCAACAAGATAACGCTGAAGAGTAGTCGACGAGTCATGTTAGTTCGTGGCATAGATATTGCCTCATCGCCTCTCGCATTCTTGATACCAGACCATCACCTCCATTTGCGGGCAGTCCAGTATCACCAATCGCGACAACCTCAGCTATACCAATCACAGCGTTGGTGATGACCACGGCATCTGCCGTCATCAATTGATCCCAACTCAGACTGCAGACTTCTGGCTGAGAACCCAAGCTGGGGAGAATGGAATCTATTATTAGTTGCCGACGAGTACCTGCAATGCCACACCGAGACAGGTCGGGGGTAAGTACCTTTCCACCGGTTACAATAAAAATGTTGCCCCGCGAAGAGGAAATCACTTGCCCTCTGGCGTCTAGCATAATCGCGTCATCCCAGCCGGCCGTCTCGGCCTCGCCAGCTGCGAGTACCTGCTCCGTGCGAGCAAGCAGCTTAAGACCTGCCAACTGAGGTTGATCAGCCCAATGCGTTTTTGCCAGCCCGCAACGGACGCCGGGATTGTCAATCACACGATCGCTTTGCGCGACGAGAATGCTTCGTGGTTTTGCATCAAAATCGGGTGCATAGCCCCTTTTGCCAGACCCCCGGGTCACAGTGAGTCTCGCAACACCTGAGTGCCCCACCCCCGAAAGTAATTGATGAGCGGTTGCAAACACGGCCTCTGCCACACCTTTTGCATTAGGAAATGCCAGACTCGACAACCCCAGCTCAAAGCGAGCTTCGTGCAGTTGCGCACCCAATATTTGTCCCCGCCTGCAGAGCAGGGTTTCAAAAACCCCGTCTGCGTAATTCAGCCCTCGGTCATCAGCCGGTACAACATCGGCCGGCATGCCATCTATCCACGTGAGAAGCATAGATGGCTTTTAGTCCAGCCGACTAAATATCAAAGAGCCGTTAGTGCCACCGAAGCCGAAAGAATTAGACAGCGCATGTTCCATCGGCCGCTCCTGAGTCTGATTCGGCACATAATTGAGATCGCAGCCAGGACTGGGATTTTGGAGATTAATAGTGGGTGGTGCCACGTTGTGCTGTAGCGCCAATACAGACAGTATCGCCTCGACTGAACCAGCCGCCCCTAACAAATGGCCAATCATCGATTTAGTAGAACTGACTGCGAGATCGTCAGCGTGGTGCCCAAACACCTGACGAATCGCCAATGACTCCGCAAGATCACCTGCTTCAGTGGAAGTGCCGTGAGCGTTGACGTACCCTATGTCACTAGGATTCAAGCTCGCATCCGAAAGCGCCTGCCGCATCGCCGCTGCGGCGCCCCGCCCATCTTCCGGCGGGGAGGTCATATGATATGCATCGCCGCTCATACCAAAGCCACTGAGTTCGCAATACATCCTAGCGCCCCGGGAGCGGGCACTATCGAGCGATTCGAGCATTAGCATCCCCGCACCGTCGCCCAGCACGAAGCCGTCGCGGTCCGCATCCCATGGGCGAGATGCGGATTGCGGGTCATCATTTCTGGTCGACAAAGCCCTGGCCGCCGCGAACCCCCCTATTCCCACAGGGGTGGTTGCCATTTCAGCTCCGCCAACCAACATGGCATCAACGTCTCCAGCAGCGATCAGTCGGGCGCCCAAGCCAATGTTGTGAGTGCCAGTCGTGCAGGCTGTAACGACGGCTAAATTGGGGCCCTGAAGGTTATATAGGATAGAGAGGTTGCCCGCAATCATGTTGATAATGGCACCGGGCACGAAAAAAGGTGAGATTCGCTTCGGACCCTTCTGCTCAATCAGCAAGGCCGTCTCTTCGATAGAGCCAACCCCGCCGATCCCCGATCCGATCGCGCAGCCGACACGATGCGAATTGGCCCCCGTGATTTCTAGCCCGGAATCCCTTAATGCTTGAATGCCCGCAACCATGCCGTACTGGATAAAAGGATCCATGCGCCGCGCATCTCGAGTTTCAAGATAGCCCTCGACACTGAAGTCCTTCACACTAGCGCTGAAGCGGGTGGTAAAAGCACTGGCGTCGAACTGCGTAATCGTCGCAACGCCGCTTCTGCCTGCGCAGATTCCCTCCCAGCTGGAGGGCACATCTAAACCAAGCGGAGTTACGGCTCCCATACCGGTAACGACCACTCTGTTGCCTTTCATTAGGTGCCCCTTAAAAACTCATCAATGTAACGGTGCTCAGGCGTCGGTCTTGCCGCCCACCGCGGATTGGAGACGAGCGTAGCCCCCCTAAAAAAAACGAAAAGGCCGCGCTGCTTAAGCAGAGCGGCCCCAAAATGTCACTCACTGAGACCGGCTCAGGAGAGGTTATTGTTGATATAGTCTATCGCCAACTGCACGGTCGTGATCTTCTCCGCCTCCTCATCTGGGATTTCGGTCTCGAACTCTTCCTCAAGTGCCATGACCAGCTCCACGGTGTCGAGAGAGTCGGCGCCCAAGTCATCAACAAAGGATGCCTCCGCCTTGACTTCCTCTTCTTTGACGCCCAGCTGCTCGGCGACAATTTTTCTAACTCGATCTTCGATATTGCTCATGACGTAATCTTTGCTCTCCGTAGTGTGTCGGCTCAATTCACCGGACGCCGCCGATTTTACAAGCTTTTGGACCAAGTAAAAGCCTTTCCGACCGCTATCAAACCCTTGATAACGCCGGTTAACCCATATAAAGGCCGCCGTTTACGTGTATTGTCTCACCCGTTATGTACTGACCCGCATCGCTGGCCAGAAAGGCGACCGCTGCAGCTACATCCTTGGGCTCGCCCAGACGACCGAGTGGGATCTGTGTTTGCAAAGCGTCTCGTTGCGCTGTTTCCAGCGCCCGCGTCATATCTGTATCGATAAAGCCCGGAGCGACGCAGTTCACGGTAATAGATCTTGAACCCAGCTCTCGCGCGAGAGATCTAGCCATACCCTCTGCACCCGCTTTGGTCGCCGCGTAGTTGCTTTGACCTGCATTTCCCATGGAGCCGACGACGGAGGTAATATTGATGATGCGGCCCCAACGGGCTTTGGTCATGCCCCGGACACATGCCTTACTAAGGCGGTACAAGGCACTTAGATTAGTATCGATTACCGACTGCCACTCATCATCCTTCATCCGCATGATTATGTTGTCTTGAGTGATCCCTGCGTTGTTAACCAGCACTAGGGGATCGCCTAGGTCAGCTCGGATATCCGCTAACAAAGCATCAATGCTGGTTGCATCCGTGACGTTGAGCATGCGTCCATGACCGTCTCGTGATGACAAGGTTTCATTGATTTTGTCTGCCCCCTGTTCGGAGGTCGCTGTACCTACAACAATCAACCCTGCATCGGCGAGTACACCTGCGATCGCGGCGCCGATGCCTCGACTCGCGCCAGTGACCAGTGCAACTGTGCGCGATTCCTCACTCACACCGAGTGCTCCGTTACCGCATTTGTCAGCGCCACGGGGTCCTCTAGGGCGATACAACTGGCGTCACGATTGATACGCCTCACTAGCCCGGTCAGTACCTTGCCCGGACCACACTCTAGAAAATGAACACAGCCCGCTTGTAACAGCGTCATCACGCACTGAGTCCACATGACGGGCTCCGACACCTGCCTGACTAGCAACCTGCGAATCTCCGTAGCCTTGCGGTGAGGTTGTGCGTCAACGTTACTGATAACCGGTATTTGTGCGTCCGACAGTTCAACGTCTTGAAAAGCTTCAGCCATTACCGCTGCCGCGGGTTGCATTAAGGGTGTATGAAAAGGGGCACTCACGGGCAAAGGTAGCACCCGCTTAGCGCCCGCTTCTTTCAT
>MDTG01356802.1_pt1 | contig 13527 bp, 7 predicted proteins | sample 811421 | NCBI WGS metagenome assembly MDTG01 (sample SAMN05326645, study PRJNA326480) | marine metagenome | isolation source: seawater | place: Pacific Ocean: South East | collected 2011 | reverse complement strand
TGTGCCGCTTTCAGTATATGTCGTACCGTTCCACGTATAAGTATCACAAGCTGTAACTTCAGTAATAGAAGTGTCTGATTGAGTAATTGTAAGATTTAAAACTGACACACTATCACATTCGCTAATTGTTTGTTGATTAGAAGGGATTTCTAAAACAAAAAACCTTAGTGCATGACCACACTGATCATCCCAATAACTTGTTTGTGTATTAATTACCGCATGATTTTGTGAATTACATGGAGGAATCAAAGTATTATTAGGTTCTCCAATTCCCCAATTAGAATAATTTAAACTATCATTATTAATCCATTCCCATCCATCTGATGGTTCAGTAAAATTAATCTCATTAGTATTTTGTTCTAATCCTATCCATAAAAGTTGATTTTCTATTAATCCATTAATAAAATTATTCTCATTTGAATTATTTATTATAACAAGTTGACCGCCAAGACTATTACATATAGAATCAGCATTAAACCATGTATCTGAAAAATTAGAAATATAATAATTGCTATTTTCGAAAGAGCCAGAAAAATTAAATCCTGAAAAAGAAGATTGTTGATTACTTTCATAAATATAAGTTCCAGAGCTATCATACCATTCTCCATTCCATTCATAGCTTTCGCATGCTGTTATTTGAGTAATTGATGTGTCAGGCTGATTAATAGTAAGATTCAAAATAGCAATACTGTCACATCCATTAATATTTGTTAATTGACAAGAATATTCAGGCGTATCGGTGCTATAAGTAGCACCATTAATTATACCATCATTCCCATTATCACTTAAATCTAAAACTGTATTTCCTTCACCTTCTTCGAAATTCCAATAGCCAATCAAACCCTCTTCATTTCCAATTGGTGGGCAGTTCATAAATTGTTGTATTTCTTGCTGTGTGAGTTGCTTATTCCAAATTGAAACATCATCAATTTGTCCATTAAAAAAGTTAGGAAATTCTCCAAAAATCTTTCCTATCGAAATAGGCATTGTACTAATATCATTACTTAAATTTAAAACAGATGTACCTGCAAAATCACTATTAACATAAGCAATTACTGTTCCATCATTTTGAAAAGTTATTGCAATATGATACCATAAATTTAGTGTTGTTGGCGCAAAATCAAGTACATTAGTACCATTTCCTGTAACTCTAAAGTTTCCATTAGATTCGATATAAAATGCAAAATTACTATTTCCGGAGTTTAGGTTTTCATACTGACTCAAAATATTAGAATAAGAATTAGCATTTACCCACAAGCAAAACGAAAAGTCAGAATTATATGTTGGTCCATATGAACTATTTTCCAGAATATTAATATAATTATCAACTCCATCAAAATTCATTGAGAACTCGTTATTTGAAGAAATTGATTGAGTGTAAGTTCCACTTGCAGTATAAGTTTCATCATTCCATTCATAGCTTTCACAAGCAGTAACATCTGTAAAAGATGTGTCAGCTTCGTTTATATAAACGGTAATACTATCTCCACAAACATTTTCAATTGGAGAATTAGAAACATAATATGTAGTTTCAACAAAAGGGCTGACCGAAATCATTGAGCCGCTTTCACTATTTGACCAATAAATTAATTGTTCGTCTAATTCATAATAATATAATCCAATCCAAAAAGATGATGCTCCTTGGAAGCAATCATCAATATTTGCCACAAAATTATTTTCATCAACTGAATTAATTGAAACTAAATGGCCGCCTAAACTATTGCAAATAGAATCTGCTTCATTCCAGCTTGATGAGAAGTTAGAAATATAGTAAAAGTTTCCAGTTAAATTTTGTGCGCCTGAGTTACAGGAAACTGCTAATTCAAAACCATTTATCATCTCTCCAGGAATTACATTTTGTGGAATCGAATTTTCATCAAATTCTAAAACAAAAGGTAAATTTAAACTGCAATCTGGCGTATAAAATCCATCAGAATCTAACATAGCTCCACAAGAGCTTAATGAATTAGGGTATCCGTTGTTCCAATACATAATAGTTGTATCTTCATTGGTTACCCATCGCCATTCATCTTGGTTGTTTATTTGAAGATTTACACTTTCACCATAACAAGTGTTTATCGTATTTTCTTCAATCGTAAGGTTTTCATAAATAGTTAAGTCTAAAACTGACACACTATCGCACCCTTCAGTATTTTGTGTAATATAAGTATACGTACCACTTACTGTATAAGTTATACCATTCCACGTATACGTATCACAACTTTCAATCGTTGTTTCTGAAGTAAGCACTTCAGGTTCTTCTACATCTTCATCAAATGATACTATGCAGTCATTATCATCTCTTACTTCTAGAGTATATGTCGCTGATGATAGTCCCGTAAATATGCCTGAGGGTTGCCACGCTCCACCGTCTATTCTATAGTCGTATGGGGGTTGACCTCCTGTTGCTACTACTTCTACACTTCCGTCAGAACCACCATTACATGTTATACCAGTATTATTTAATAATGATATCTCTAAGCCTTGTACAATATCTACAACTGTAAACGTATTAGTATGTGTACAGCCATTATTGTCTTCTATCTCAAGAGTATAATCACCTGGTTCTAAAGAACTAATATCTTCTTGTGAAGAAGTAAAGCCGTTAGGGCCCACCCAACTGTAAGTGTAATCTACAAACGATATAACTTGACCTGTCGAGTTGTTTATCACATCACCCACACCGCCAAAGACATCTATTTCTATAAAGCCATTAGGATCTTGGCCGCAGACTTCCTCTGCTACAACTCCATCCGTATATAAACTATCTGGTTCTCTTAAAGTAACATTTCTCACTGACTCACAGCCAGTAGAAGAGGTTAACAAAATAGCGTATTCACCAGCACATAAATCACCTTGAGTACTGTTAAATTCAGAGGTGCTGAAAAAAGGAGTGCCGATGATAGAATCCACGTACCAATCAACAGTATATGTCTCAGAAGGATTGATAATATTAACTGACAAAGAAGCGTCGCATTCTCCATAGCAACTTACATTGTAGCCACTACTAGCAGGACTAAAGAAGTTAGTATTTAAAGTGTTTTCTGAAAGCTCAATCGAAGACAATACAGTATCATTATTTGAAGAAACTATTATTTCATAAAAACCACCACTCAAGCCATTAAGAGTAAAAGTCTCTGAAAAGAAGGTGTCATTAAGAATTGAGCCATTTGGGTAAGTAACGTCTAACGTATATGGAGGTGTTATAGATGATGGTGGAATAATTTCTAGTATACCATTACTATTACATAAATCGTCTTGAATAACATTAACGACCAAAGAGTCACAATAGTTAAACGTTATAAAAATAGCATCTGTATTAGAGCAAGATGTAGAAACGGTATACTCCCCCGTCTGATTTACGTTTATGGTTTGAGAAGTATCCCCTGTTGACCAAATGTAAGTATCATAGCCAGGGCCCGCATCCAAAACATAACTTCCCTCACATACAAAAACGTCTGAACCTAAATCTATGGGGTCCTCATATTCACAAGAACCGTCATCACTCGTTGCAGATGGGTCATAATTACACGCCACAACATCTGTACAACCGCAAATGTCTATAGTAAGGTCTAAGGTCACTACACTGTCACAGCCTTCTACAATAAGAAAAGTATAAGTAGCCGTTGTATTGCTCTCAGTATATGTTACTCCATCAATCCATGTGTATTCTTCACAGTGAACTTGTATATCAGTTCCAGTACTATTTTCAATAATTGTTAGGTTTAAAGTCGCCGTACTATCGCAGCCATTTGCGTTTGTAGTCGTATAAGTGTATGTGCCGCTTGAAGTATAAGTCGTACCATTCCAAGTGTAAGTATCGCAACTTTCAATTGTCGTTTCTGAAGTAAGGGCTTCGACGCCTTCAATATCTATATCCAAGAGAGCTATACAGTTGTTGCCATCTCTGACCTCAACCGTGTAAGTTCCTGAAGACAATACTGTAAATACTCCTGAAGACTGCCACACTCCTCCACCTATTCTGTATTCATAGGGGGACAACCCTCCTGTTGCTACTACTTCCAAGCTTCCATCAGATCCGCCGTTACAAGTGATTCCTTCACTATTTAGCTCAGCTAATTCTAAGCCTTGAAAAACATCAACAACATTAAAACTATTCGTGTGCGTACAGCCATTGTTATCTTCTACTTCAAGGGTATAATTTCCCGCCTCTAAATTACTAATATCTTCTTGTGAAGAGATATATCCATTGGGTCCTGTCCAACTGTACGTATAATCTATAAAATAAATGACTTGCCCCGTAGCATTATTTATAGCCTCCCCAACACCACCAAAAACATCTACCTCTATGTAGCCGTTTGGATCTGGTTCGCAGACTTCTTCACCGCTGACACCTTCTGTATACAAACTATCTGGCTCGCGAATTGTAAATTCTCTTACTGACTCACAACCTGAAGAAGAGGTAAATAAAATAGCATATTCACCTGCACACAAATTATCTTGACTAGAGCTAACAGCTGAACTGCTATAAAAAGGTGCTCCAAAAACAGAGTCCAAATACCAGTCTACAGTATACGTCTCTGAAGGATTAATAATATTAATAAATAAAGAAGCGTCGCAATCACCATAACAGCTTACATTGTATCCTCCAGTAGAAAAAGATGGGCTGTAAAAATTAGTGTTTAATTCTATTTGTGGTAAATCAACAGAAGCAAAGGAGGTGTCGTTTCCTGAAAAGACTGTTATTTCGTAATAGCCTCCATTAAGATTTGAAAGAGTAAAGCCAGCATCGTTATAAGCAAATGTGAATACTGAACTATTAGGGTAAATTACCTCTAAGTTATATGGAGGAGACATATTCGTTGGTGTAATAATCTCCATAATTCCATTTGCATCACAAACATCATCTTGTAAAATATTAACTTCAAGAGAATCTATAACACTAACGCTTGTACTTAAAAAACTACTTTGCTCTAATGTATTTGTTTTTTCAAAATGGACTGAAATTGCTTTGTTAGAAATATCTGGTTCTACTTTATTTACAGCCCTAACCTCTCCGCATTTAGCAAAAAAAGTAAATGATAAAAGAAGTAGAATAGATAAAACTAGACGCATATCTTAACTTGTTAGGGTTAATTCCAAAAATAAAAAAAAAAGAAGACACTTATTACAAAAAGTCATTCGTTGGCTTTCCTTAAACAACTTATTTGAAAAATACTATTCAATAATTAGTCTTTTATCAACAGTTCCATCATCAAAAAGCTCAATAAAAAGAGAGTTGCTTTTTTGTTGAATATCTCGCCCTAAAAAATCAATCCTTTTGATTGGTTTTCTATCTTCTGTATATGAATGGATTGTTGAGGGTGAACTCATCATTAAACTAAAGAATTCCCATATTTCTTCTTCAACACTATAATCATCCGCTCCCCAGTTATGTCCTCCGTTTTCGTATTTGTACAGCCATAACTGTTTATAATTTAAGTCTGATGTGTATTTAGATCGAATTGTTATTCTCTGATTATTGTTCAGATTTGGCATCGTATCAATAACCAAATCCGTGAAGTTATGTTGATTTAAAAAGATGCTGATAATTGAATCTACTGACAAATAAGCTCCCCAATAGTCGTCTGTTATATCCCCTTCATATAGAGTAACATAATCATTCGTTCCGTGCTTAATAAAAAGTGGCATTGGCACTTTCGGATTACAGCCATTGTCATTCAAAAAATTATACCAAATTCCTCCCGCTACAGGAGCTACAGCTTTAATCTTACCGTTTGATTGACAAGCTAATAGATAACATAGTTCTCCGCCATTGGACATGCCTGTTGCAAAGGTGTTTTCAACGCTTAAGCTGTATGTTTCTTGCAAATAGGTAGCAAGGGAAAGTATAAAGTCTACATCATCAACTGACTCGTTTTGGTGAAAATCATAGCCAACATTCCAAAAATTATTACCCGCGCCATCGACTGTTCCTTGTGGGTAACAAACTGCAAAGCCATAATTATCAGCAAGCTCGTTCATTGTGCAAGAGTTCATCATTCCTTGTGCGGTACCGCTATAGCCATGCCCAACAAAAACTAGAGGGGCATTTTTTTCCAGTTTATCAGGTGAATAATAAATGTATTGTCTATTAATACCGTCGTGTGAAAAACTAAAGTTCTCTTGTCCAAAAACAAGTGCTGGAACAACTAAAATTAGTGCATAATAGAGCTTCATAATGAGGGGGGGGTTAGGTTAGGGTAAAGCTACGGAAAATATCCCGCTCAATTTAGCCAGATAAAAACTCATTAACCAAATACTTTTATTCTTTTCCAATGATTTTGTTAAGTTTTTCAATCCCGAATTCATTTCCATACAATAATGTAGAAAATCGTTGAATTTCGGCTGCTATTTGAATTGCTGCCTTTATCTCGGCATCATTTGCTCCGGCTTTTTTAGCTAAGTGCACCTGTGCTGACACACAATACTCACATCTTATTGCAGCTGAAACCGCAACAGCAGTTAGCCTTGCCTCTTTTGGAGCAATTGGACTTTTTTCAGAAAACAGTGTGTTGAAAACCGCAAAATAATCAGCTGCTTCTTGCGCCATAAATTCAGGATACATTTCGTTGAATGGACTCTTTTTTAATAGCTCCATGTAATCATCTTCATTTGTTTGTGCAAATACAATGTTTCCAATAAGTAATAGTAGAATCGTAATATTTTTCATTGATGTAAATTTTAAAGTTAATCCTCAATAATATAAAAAAAATAAAGTTCGTTAAAATATTCTTCTTAAAATCTGCTTTGCTCTTCAACTAAGATTTAAATATATTTTTTAAATGATTAATCACACTAGTCAATCTAAATCGTTGCTGATTAACATTTCATAAAAGGCGGTAATTTATTTCGATATGAAATGAATGCTGTTATTGTGGACCTATGTATTATCATTTCGAACTTTTTTTAATAGCTTGACTCGATTAAACGATTTTAAAAAAGGCAGCCAAATTAAATTTGTAAATGAAGAGTAATCTTTCTGATTTCCTTCTACTCCAAACCTTACTTTAGAGGTTTCTTTAGATAGAATAAGTGTTCCAAATATAAAATCCCAAATGGCAAGTTTAGAGCCCATATTTTTATCATGATGATGTTTGTTTATACTGTGGTGTATTTGATGTTGATAAGGGCTAATAAAAATATACTCTAAAAAGCTAGGATACTTTAACTTTACGTGTGAATGTCTAAGGTTTGCACCTAAAAACATAAATAAAAATGTGAAAATATTAGCCCCAATAAAAACTACAGTGTCCAATTCGTGATTTGAATAATAATCAAATATCCCTGTGACAAAACCAAAACCAATTACTCCTCTTATATTGTTCAAAACAAGTTCAATTGGATGTATTCTGTATTGAGTCATGGGGTTCATTGTTGTTGCAGAATGATGGACTTTATGAAATTCCCATAATATGGGTATTTTATGAAACGCTAAATGCACAATAAAACTCAAAAAATCATTTATTAGTGTTAAAGCAACTGTATAGAAAAAAATGGTCTGACCTATTGATAAGCTTTTCTTTGGAAAGCCAAACCAAATTATAAGATATTCATGAATATAAAAAGCTATATACAATCCTATAATCAAGTAGGGCCCAATAAATAAAACTTTGAAGAGATTGTTAAAAATAAAGATTAAATAATCGTTTAGGGCAGATTTACTCATCCATATTCTTTTATCAAAAACATAAGAAAAAAAGGATTTTTTTTTCTTCCTTCTTGTATATACAAATAAGGCCAAAAGCAACGAAGACAAAAGATATAGATAGTAAATCCTGTTTTCTGGACCCAAAAAGTGGTCTTTGCTCAATTCATAAGCATCTACAATAATATTTAACACCTCAGCTAGTGTCATAATTTATAACGCTAAAATTTATTTATTATCAAAGATTATGCACTTGATATTTTTCAGATAGAAACTACATAAAAATATTGTTAGTATCAATATGCTACCTGTAATAATATTTTCGTCAAGACGATTGTCGAAGAAAATATGCATAAAAAATATATTAAAAATGATAGGTAAAAGTAGCAATAAGCCAGCAAGTCTGGTTATGGGAATAATTATTAGTATGCCTGCCACAATTTGGAAAATAGAAACAAAAGCCAAATAGCCAGACTGTTTAAATGTATTCATGACTATTTTGTATCCAACAGGCGGAGCGTATGAGTCATTGTCTATAATATACTCTTCAACTAATTGCTTATCTAAAGTTTTCAGTTTATCATTCGAGAGTTTACCAATGCCCTTGTAAATAAAAAACAAGCCCAGTCCTATCGATAATATTATTCTAATTTTTTTCATTTGTTAATTTTTTTTCAAAAATACTATTTTAATTTAGACTAATTATAAATAGTATTATATTTGCACCATAATTTTAAACTAAACTATATACAAAAATGAAAAATTTTAATTTAACTTCAATTGCAATTGTTTCTGCATTTGCATTTATTTTAGCATCCTGCTCAGGAGATTCGGATCCAGTCGATCCTATTCCAGCTGATGTAAATCCGCCCACTGAATACAGTTGGCTTGATGATAATGGTGAAGAGACCGTTAGTTTTGGTGGTCAAACAACTAGACTGCATCAAGCTGCTATAATTTGTTCTAAAATGGGTTCTAGTGATGCTACTTTTAGTGAAATAGATGAAATGTTTAATCTTGGTGAAGGATTTTATAACCCATCATTAAATTACTCTAATTCAGGTAAAAAAGTATCAAACAAAACAGGTAGTTATAGCGCTAACTCAACTGAAATACTAGCTATGTTTAATGGTTGGATTACTGAGTTTACAACAGATGTTGTTCCTGCGATGGTTGCAGGTACTGAAGCAACTGCAGGTGTTGCCGGTGTATTGCCTGATGATGGATCAATTAGAGAATTAAATTCTAAAGGAATGGAATTAGATCAGTTATTTACCAAAGGTCTTATTGGCGCGTTGTGTGCTGATCAAATTATTAATGGTTATTTATCTGAAATTAAGATAGGTAATGATGTTGATAATGTTCGAGGTGATAACGGTGGCTATACAACTATGGAACACCACTGGGACGAAGGTTATGGATATCTATATGGATTACAACCTAATCAAGGAGTTTATGATCTTGACGTAACAAACGGTGATGTTTTGCTTTATAAATACTATGCAAAGTCAAACTTTTCTGATATACAAGCTCCAATATACGATGCATTTAAAATGGGTAGAGAAGCTATCACAATGGACGCATCAAATGGAGGAACAGATATCTATTCTGATGTAAAGATGAGAGAAGCAACTACAATTAAGAATCATATTTCTCACATTATAGGTCAAAAAGCATATGACTATCTTAAAGGTGCTGCTGACCATCTTGATGCTGGTGGAGATCGAAATGGAGATTTCTTCCATGGGCTTTCTGAGGGTGTAGGATTTGTAGTGTCACTACAGTTTACATACAATGATGGTGCTCCACATTTTTCTTATTCTGAAGTTAATTCAATGTTAGAAACATTATCAAATGGTAATGGTTTATGGGATATAACAAGTTCCGAGCTAAACCAAATGGCTAGTGATATACAAGCATCATTTAATTTATAATTAAACATCAAATCACATGGGGCGCTTCCTTAGCGCCCCATATAAAACTTTATTTATGTCTAGATTATTAATACTTTGTACTTCTTTATTATTTTTAATGTCTTGTGGTGGTGGAGATTCTAATGATAATACCCCGCCAAGTTTTTCAGATGATTTTGATAGAGTCCAATGCCTATCAAACATATATGATAATATTGCTATTCTTTCTTTTCAGGAGTTTCAGCTTAAGCTTGACAATCTTGACGAATCATCAAGCTACTTTATTGAAAATCCGTCTGATATTACAGCGCTGAATTCTTTAAGATCATCTTGGCTTGATGCATATTTAGTATGGCAACATGTTGAAGTTTTTAGTCACTTTGGAAAAGGAGAAGATATTTTATATGGATTTAAAATGAACACTTATCCTACTGATGTCAATCGCACCAAAAATATTATAAATGGGATAGCACAATTTAATCCTGCATTTTTAGATAATCAAGGTTTTCCAGCCTTGGAGTATTTGATTTATGGTATTGAAAGCAGTGATGAAGAAATTCTAAACACTCTAAATAGTTCTTCATCACTAAATTTAATCGGCGATATAGTTTCGGAAATGATATCAAATACATCTGAAGTGTACAGCTGGTGGTTGAAAAATAGATCTATTATTGTAAATGATAATTCTAGTACAGCTACATCAAGTTTAAACTTATTAATTAATGATTTTATATATCATTATGAAAAAGGTTTTAGGACAAATAAATTCGGCATACCAGCTGGATATTTTTCAGGTGGTCAAACATTTCCTGAAAAAACAGAAGGTTACTATGCGGGCAATATTTCAAAATCATTAGCATTGAGCTCACTTGAAAGTATTAATAATATTTTTGAAGGAAGAAAATATGGTGACAACACGGTATTTGGAGAATCAATGTATACTTATCTGAATTTTTTACAGGAAGGCCCCTTAGCTGATGAAATTTTAATTAAACTAGAAAATATTGATATATCTATTAATAATCTAAACAATGATTTTGCAGTTCAAATTGAGACTAATAATGATGAAATTTTAAATACATTTAATTTAATCCAATCTGTAGTTGCTAAATTTAAAATTGATATGACAATGGCAATGGGTGTTGGGATTGACTATATTAGCGGTGACGGGGATTAAGCCCTAATCGAACATAGAAAATGTCAAGATTTTTAATCCTATTTTTTTTTCTTTTTTCTAATCAATTATATACACAAAACATCTTTAAGGGTAAAGTGATTTCTTCATCAGGTTTACCTTTAAAAGATGTTGAGGTTTACGATAAAGATCTGGGTTTTTTAGTAAAATCAAACACAGAAGGGCTATTTAACACATCGTCTATTAAAAATTCTTTAGATCTATTCTTTATTTTAGAAGGATATACCACAGGCCAAATAAGTGTTCAGGATTCAAGTTTTCAAATAATTGAATTATCTCCACTTTTAATTTCTTTAAAAAATGTAGAGGTGATTGCAAGTGATTTTGAGACTTTCAATATTAGAAAGTTGAATGATATTGAAAAAATGTCTGTTTTTTCTGGTAGGAAAACAGAAGTTATTAAGGTAAATCAAGCTGTTGCAAGTTTAGCTACAAACAACGCTAGACAAATCTATAATCAAGTTTCAGGCCTTAACGTCTTTCAAAATGATGATGCTGGCCTTCAGCTAAATATTGGCGGTAGAGGACTTGACCCAAATCGAACATCAAACTTCAATACTAGGCAGAATGATTATGATATTAGTGCAGATGTTTTGGGTTACCCTGAAAGTTATTACACCCCTCCAGTTGAAGCTTTGGAAGAAATTCAAATTGTAAGAGGTGCTGCCTCTTTGCAATATGGAACGCAATTTGGTGGCTTATTAAACTTTGTTTTTAAAGCGCCTAACACAAAAAAATCGATTGAACTTATTAGTAGAAATAGTATTGGAAGCAATAATTTATTTACAAACTTCACAAGCCTATCGGGCACATTAAATAAATTCAGTTATTACACATTTGTAAATTATAAAAAAGGTGACGGCTTTAGACCCAACTCTAATTTTAATTCTATAAACCTTTATAGTTTTTGGAAATATTCTTTTAACAACAAGTTGGAAATTAGTTCCGAGATAACACATATGAACTACCTAACCCAACAAGCAGGTGGTTTAACAGATCAAATGTTCAATAATAATATTTTACAAAGTAACAGAAGTAGAAATTGGTTTGAGGTAAACTGGTTATTATTCAACACCAAACTCCTCTACAAACCAACTGAAAAAACAAAGCTTTCTTTAAGTTTATTCGGTTTAGACGCAGAAAGAAATGCATTAGGATATAGAACAAACCGAGTCAATCAAGCAGATATAGGAGGTGTAAGAGACCTTATTAAGGGGGACTTTAAAAATTATGGAATAGAAAGTAAAGTATTACATAGGTATAAGCTATTTAATAAATCAACAGCATTTGTTTTTGGATTCAAGCATTATAAGTCAACAAACAGAAGTAGTCAAGGTCCAGGATCTGATAATGGTGATGCCGACTTTGAATTTTACACATCAGACTTCCCATACTATAAAAATCAATCAGAATATGATTTTCCAAATCTAAACAATTCGTTTTTTATTGAAAACTTATATTATATAAATGAAAAATTATCAATTACCCCAGGGCTACGATATGAGTATATAAAAACAGAAAGCGAAGGCTTTTACAGACAAATAAATTTAGATGCTGCTGACAACCCTATTTTTGACACAATAATTTTTCAAAATAATATTAATCAAAGACATTTTTTATTATCTGGCTTAGGTTTTAGTTTTAAGCGGAATAATCAAATCGAATATTATTCAAATATTTCTCAAAACTACCGGTCGGTTACTTTTTCCGATATCAGCATTATTAGTCCAACCTACAGTGTTGACCCGAATATAGGTGATGAAAAAGGCTATACATTTGATTTTGGCTTAAGGGGAAATATAAAAAATATAATTCTTTTTGATGTAAGTACATTTATGATTTCATACAAAGATAGAATTGGATTTGTTTTGAGAGAATTTGATTTTGGTGGTGTTAAAAGCGTTAGAGACAATGTAGGTGATGCGATTCTTTACGGAATAGAATCTTTATTAGAATTTAATATTAAAGAATTAGTCAACCTTTCAGACCAGCACCGATTTAATATATTCATTAATTTATCTGATATTAAATCAAAATACATTAATTCAGATCAAGCTGGCATAAAAAATAACAAAATCGAATATGTTCCAGAAATAAACCTAAAAACCGGTTTAAATTTTGGATATAAAAGGATTAATACGTCTTTACAGTTTAGTTATATCTCAGAACAATATAGCGATGCATCAAATGCTATTGTTGGTAATTCCAGTGGTATAATAGGATTAATTCCGGAATATAGTATTGTTGATTTTTCTTTTAATTATAAGTTCAATAATATTAAACTTGAAACCGGGATTAATAATTTATTAGGTCGTGAATACTTTAATAGAAGGGCTGCCGGTTATCCTGGACCAGGGATTATCCCGTCTCCCAATAGAAATTATTATTTAAGCTTAGAGATTAAAATTTAAGTCAATAAAATCAATATTTTTCATAAAAATAGAAAAGCAGAAAACTAGCTTAATAGGAAGAAAAGCAAAAAGCGATAAAAACCCACTCAATTTAGTGGGTTTATTTTTGGTAGACCTAAGTGTTCGATTAAACTTTTATTAATCTACTTCCAAAATTTATATTTCATAAAGTAGCAACTTACAACTAAGAAAATAACATAGTTGGAACCTTTTAAATGAATTTGTTGTTCAAGCTTACAAAAGTACAATAGGACTTTTGATAATAAAAAAAGCGGAAAACTATCTCAAAATGAGATGGATTCCGCTTTGGTGGGCCCACCTGGGCTCGAACCAGGGACCAACGGATTATGAGTCCGCTAC
>MDTG01293079.1_pt1 | contig 13527 bp, 14 predicted proteins | sample 811421 | NCBI WGS metagenome assembly MDTG01 (sample SAMN05326645, study PRJNA326480) | marine metagenome | isolation source: seawater | place: Pacific Ocean: South East | collected 2011 | reverse complement strand
TTCCAAAGCATCCATTGCATCTAATACTTCAAGAGAACGAATCTTCTTATCTTGATCACTAATATGCTTTGATGCATCAAAAATGAATAGTGAAGTTTGTCCACCTGAGAAGGTATTGGAGTACTCAACCATAGCCTCCATTGATGGAATATTGTCAGGTGTTTGGTCAGAACCAGAAATCGGTTTATCCAATTCATCCAAATTTGCCAGACCTGCAAATGTAATTGATCCTGCAAGTATCAAGAAAATCGCAAAATGCTTTACTGGTAAACGCGATATAGAGCCCCACATTGGTGGATTAGTCCGTTTGTTGAATTTCAATAGCCAAATCAAAACCGGAACCAAAATCATAGAGAATACTAGTGTTGCAATAATTCCTGCGACTAATGTCATACCCACAGAACGAATTGGGATAATCGACACGATATTTGGCAATATTAAGACCGAGAAGCCGACCACTGTGGTTGCGGCAGAAATTAACACTGCAATACCAGTTGTTTTTGACATTTCCATTACGCAGGAACGGTAAAAATCTGGATCCCATAAATCTGGAACTTCTAGTTGGACCTGCCCTTTACGCCGCCGTTTTTCATTTTCTTCAACAGCTGCATCTATCCGTTTCCGTCTCACTTCTTCAATTCGATTTACCATATGCAATGCATAATCTACTCCTAAACCAATCAGAATTGGGAATGTAGCGATAATCATCGGAGTTAATGTCATCTTTAGCAGAACAGTTGTCCCAAAAGTCACTGCTAGCGCCATTACAATCGGTGTACCTGAAATTATGACTACTTTCCAAGAGCGATGAAGTAATGTAATTATTAGGACAGTTAGGAATAGTGATATTGGCATCATATCGAGGAGGTCAAGATATATTGCATCAGAAACATCTTCAAGAATTTTTGACAAACCAGTATGTGTCATGTTTGTCATACGATATTGGGAAGGACGGTTTTCCTCATCTATTACCTCGTCAACATGGGCGAAAAATTCCTTGTAATCGTCCCATTTCCCTGTTTTATCAATTTGATTTGATGAAATCATTCCAACTAAAACAGCTGTAGTGTCCCAAACACCATCGCCATTAGTGTCTTTAGCTAGAGCTCCCAGAGATCCATTCGATTGGTTAACAATCTCATCGACACGATCTTGTTCATCTGGAATTGCATAAAGTCCACCATTGCCAGTAGGCGATTGTGCTAATGCATCACAATCTATTACTCCAAGTGTAATTCTTTCACCAGTATGGTCGCACATCGCATTATTGAATCTGCCATCGCTGGAATTAATTTCCTTAATTATTTGTGCAATCGAAATAATCCAAAGCACTCCGTCCTCTTCACCATGATCGGTCTTATTCCAATCTAGTCCGTTTTGTTTAATTCCTGGTTTTCTGTATTCATCATCACCCTCGATCCAAGATATCTCGTGTAATATATCGACATTTGTGATGTTATACGCTTCTCCAAATAATTCAGGATCTTCTGCATTTGGTGATTTTATGTAAATGAATCCAACATCAGTTGACCATTCCTCTCTGACTTCCAATAGTAAATCGGTTGATTCAGCACCCTCTGGCAGGAATATTTCCACATCATCAACGATCTGGTCTTGAAATCCTGTGCCTATATTTCCAAGCCACGCAGACAATATTACTAAGAGCACTAATGTTGTTTTTGGTTGAGCTAATATCTGCGAATAGACCGAATCTAAACTTGATTCAGTTTTCTCACTTGCGATACGCGATAGTTCGGCAAACCTCTCAGATGCCTCTCCCATGATTAACTGTGTACGCGCCTAATCAATGAATACTATGCTAAAATGATAGTAATTATGCCAATCCAAATTCTTTAACCAAAAGGTGGCGAATGAAGTTTCGAGCTGATTGTAGTACCAATCCAGTAGCCATCAGTGACAATCCGAGTACTCCTATCCAAATTGCTGTTAATCCCGGTCCGACTAATGCATCCACCGAATCTGAAATACCATTTATTGCATTGAATGCCATTGCAGTACCTGCGGCAAATAATCCAAGGCCTGGTAGCCCAAGAACCAGTAATGGTTTTTTCTGGGAAAGTGATAGCATAGCCCAAGCAAGAACTGTGAAACCATGTGATATGGCTGTGAAGCTGCTTCCTTTAGGGACGTCATATCTGATAATAGTTGGAACTTCCTTAATTTCCAAATTCTTTTCGTGAGCATCCTCTAGCATTTCTAATGACAATTCCATTCCCTCGGCATCAAAGCGAAGTCTTTCGATTGCTAATTTTGAAAACGCTCTGAAACCAGATTGCGTGTCTTGTATGCTTAGATCGCTAGATAGGTTGGAAGTTGCAGTGATGACCTTTATTCCAAGCCTTCTATATGCTGGCATATCTTCACCGCCGCCTCCATCGATGAATCTACTTCCAATAACGAAGTCAGCTTCTTCTGAAATAATCGGTTCAAGTAACTTAGGGATATCTTCTGGATTATGCTGCCCGTCACTATCGAGAACTACTAATGCATCAGCATCCATATCTTTAGCTATTTTGAATAATGATTTGAGAGCTCCACCATACCCTCTGTTTACACGGTGTTGGTGTATTATCGCTCCGCATGCTTCTGCAATACGGGCACCAGAATCGGATGATCCATCATCAACACAAATGACACTATCGACGAAATCAAGTGTCTTTGTAACTACTGTACCTATCGTCTCTTCTTCGTTGTACATAGGGAGTCCTGCAACGATACGAAATATCTTTTCAGTGCCCCCTTCCATGTTTATGCGCGTTTCCGGGTCCATTATATGTGATTCGGCGACAAATCACATTTCGATGGACATTCTAGAGTTTAACCCGCCCGGTCACCCGGGCGGGCTAATCTAAGATTTCATTCGTTAATGTTCAGTCATTCAGGTGATTGATTGATGTAACTGCTCTACTACCTTCTATGATTCCGTTTAATGCATTCAAACTAATTACTAATTGTACGTATGTTTGACCGTCACTTGTCACATATGTGGCACAGTCCTGAAAAGAACTAGTGTTTATTGATAACTTAACCGCTCTTCCAGCATTGGATTTGCGTATGAAACCTACTAGCATACTGTTGGTGTTGTTTTCGTTATCTGGCTCTGTGTTATTTTTTACTTTAGGCATATTTCTCACTCCTGGAACTTTTTGTTAGCGCTGCACTGTTCCGATTGCAGCAATATGGTATTATTTGTCACAAGACCATCTTATTTTCTAACAGAGGTATGCTGAAAGTAAATCTAGACGGTGATACTGAGTATTAAAATGAATGAATGTTGAGGACTGTATATGCGAGCACTAGTTACTGGTGGTGCGGGCTTCATCGGCTCCCACTTAATCGACCGACTTGTTTCTAAAGGAGATGAGGTGACTGTTGTCGACAATTTGTCATCGGGTGTGATTGAATTTATTCAGGGTCATATCGATTCAGGTGCTGTAGAATTTCATAACGTAGATTTGAAAGATTTAGATGATTTGAAGCCATTAATGAATGGCATTGACATTGTCTATCATTTAGCAGCTAACCCAGATATTCGTTTGGGAACTAGAATAACGGATACAGATCTAAAAGAAGGTACAATCGCAACATACAATGTTCTTGAAGCAATGCGTTTAGCCGGAGTTGGAAAAATTGCATTCGCATCATCTTCGGTAGTTTATGGTGAAGATGCCCCTATGCCAACTCCTGAAAATCATGGCCCATGCTTGCCAATATCACTTTACGGAGCATCAAAGCAAGCAGGTGAGGGATTGATAGGTTCGTGGGTTGGTACATTTGGTTTACAGGCGTGGATTTTCCGATTTGCAAACATTATTGGTGAAAGAGGTACACACGGTGTAATTTTTGATTTCATCCACAAATTGAAAGCAGACCCAAGCCGTTTGGAGGTACTTGGAAATGGCCTGCAAGAAAAATCTTACATGGAAGTAGGAGACTGCGTCGATGCGATTTTGCATGTTATTGAAAATACTAATGACAAAATCAATCTTTACAATTTAGGCTCTAACGATACCTGCAGCGTAAGAAATATCGCAGCAATAGTAGTTAGAGAAACCGGGTGTGAAGGCGCCAGTATCGAATACACTGGCGGCGACCGAGGATGGGCAGGAGATATCCCAAAGGCAATGCTTGCAATAAATAGGCTCAAAAAACTCGGATTCAAGGTCAACTATGATAGTGAGGAGGCTGTGGCGCACACCACGAGGGTCCTTATCAAGGAGATAATGGGGTGAAATTATGCAACGCAGAAATTTTTGTGATGAAGCAGGAGCACGTTCGGATGGATTGATGATTGTAAGCATTTTATTCATCACAGCGTTTACTTATATCGCACTAACTACAAACCCTGTATACACAGGTATTGGAGTTGGTGATAGAGCTCCTAACTTGGTAGGTGAAGTTTGGGATGGATCTTCGTGGAATGAATTTAATCTTCATGAAAATGTCAATGAAAGTTGGGTTGAAGGTGATCCTGGGACGTACTACATGATTGAGTTCATGGATACAAATTGCGGTTACTGCATTGCAGCGGCTGATGCTAATTCTCAAGAGAAAGGAGGAGGTGCAATACCTGCTAACCAAGCGAAATGGACTGGTGATAATCCAACACGCTCTATGCCAACAAACATCAATGTTGAGTTCCTTGCAGTTTCCATCGCATTACATGAGGGCAGCTCGGGTTGGGATTACGGCGAAGATGAAATTATTGAATTCCGTTCGAAATATGAGCACACCTTTGGATACATGAATGATCAAGACAATGAAAATCGAGATGAATGGGGAATTCCAGGGACTCCTACATATTTCCTAATAGGGCCAGATGGAATAATTCTGTATGCAACTCCAGATGCTGAGCAAGGTGAAACAGTTTGGGATGCTATGGAAATCGAGATACCAAGAGGTGAAATCTGATGGAGTTAGACGCAAATACGCAATTAATCTTCCATTGGATTCCAATCATCTTTGGATTAATTCTAATGTCTCCATTAGGTGAAGGGCTAGGTAAGAAATTATCTTCAAGATGGAAGAGTCTAGAAACAGTTCGTGGACGAACTTTAGGTGGAATGATCGCTGTAATGTTTGGAGGATTTACCGTATCCGCTCACACATTGTGGATTCACAATAAGGCAAGTGAGATGGGTGGTGGCCAATTCTGTAGCTCGGATGGAGTTTGGGATTGTTCAAGTGTAATTGGAAATTCTGAATGGAATACTATGCCATTTATTGGCTTACCATGGGGACTTCTTGGAATGTTTGCTTTCGCTCTTTTCCTATGGTTGACGATTTCAATAGCTAAAGAGCCAACAGCATCTTGGGTCCGCACTAATCTGATGATAGGAAGAAACTTCGGGATTGTTGGAATTTTCATGATTTTTTATCTGATTTACGCCGAATATGAAATTGGTAAATTATGTCAGTATTGTACTACTGCTCACGTTGCACATGTAATTGCAGTCTTTGGGTTTTTCAGTTTAACACGAATGTATGAGTCTTCCTCATATTCGGAACAACTCACGGAAAGCACTTCAGCAAAATCCGAAGCCAAAGAGCGAAGGAAGAGAGGCGGATACGTCGCTCCTAAGAACGCATCTGAGGAGGAATGATAATGGATGAAGGCGGATGGTGGATGGTATTCACCGCAGTCTGCCTTGCTTTACTCATTGGAGTCCTTGAAGTTGAAGGAATCATCAATTTGTATGGAGATTCTGATTCGGCTTCCAGTGACAATGTCGATCAAGATCAAGACGGTCCGCTTGGGAGTACTGCAGATGAAGTCCATCCATTTGGGAAAGGATGTTTGACAACTCACGATGTCGCTATGCATTTCCATCCATATCTAACCATAATCATCGATGATGTAGAGTTTGAAATTCCTGCAGATACAGGAATCGACACAGAAATATGTCCTGGTGCAATGCATATGACTCATACTCATGATGCATCTGGTAAGATACACGTTGAGGGTCACTCAGTTGAAGAAGTACCATTGGAAGTTTTCTTTGATGTATGGGGTATGCACTTCAATGAATCAGGAATTATGGATTATCGAGATGGAACCATTGAAATGACAGTTGATGGGCAACCAAATTCAGAATTTCAAAATCTAATACTGGCAGATAATCAGAATATCGTAATCAAATATACTTCGAATTAAGGAGCATATATCCCTTCAAAATAAAGTGCATCAGTATTTGTGGTTACTGGTTCGATTCTGTGAACTGTGACATCAACTTTGGTACTAGTTTGGTATAACTTCCTCAACTCCCTCAATAATTGATGATGTACATTTGTAATGTCAGATGCCTCGATCATCGATAGATGCCTGTTGCTTTCTTCATCTACCTCGACAGTATACTCTACCATCCAAGATCTGGTAGTACTAATCATCCAACCTTCTGTCTCATCGCTTTTCGGTTCCATGGTATTACATGGGCTCTCAACCTTATCAAACATTTGGTAGTTTGTTCATTTTTTGCCATGAAATGATAAAAAATATTGTAAAAATGTAAATTAAGTCCGCAAAACATCATTCTTCTTCCGGAATGCGGGGTTCTTGTTTTGGAATGAATACTAATAGTGCTCCAAGAAATACGCATATCCCCAATATAATCAGTAAATTACTATCTTGATCTTCTTCTACTTCTTTGTTCGATATTTCAACAACACCGTAAGGTTCTCCTCCCTCCACGGGTTCATGAATTAGAATTACTGACCATGATTCTGGCAGTTCCATGTCGCCATATATTGAGATACTGCCATTAGAATTGATTACCTTCATGCCGATTAGAACTCTGTCTCTAGTATCCTCGCCTTCGTTTTCTACTCCTTCGGGGACTTCTTTTTCATGCTGTAAAACCATAATGGTTAATTGACCATAATCTGGTTCCTCAACTACTATCTCTTCATCCACAAGGCTCATGGCTATTTCTTCAGGTGTTCCACGAAGATTTTCTTGAGATAGTATTCTTTTTTGTACATCACTCCATGCATCATATCCTTCTGCGGTTTTGATACCATCTACGAAAAATGTAGGAGTGCCATATTCTGTAGCATCTGTTTGCATTTGGTATGCTATTCTGGCCATGCTTGCATTATTTGCAAACGCATCATCAACATGTAAACCAACGATTGCAGTTCTAGCACCATGTGATTCAGCGACCAAAGAAAGTTCAGGATCAATTTCTGCACAAGATGGGCACCAAATAGCGGTCCTTTCTTCAACTAGAACAGTTCTCTTGAGCCAATGCTTCTCGACGTTTTCTTCTGCTATCGCAGTAGTAGTTGAAGTGAGGCACAAAGCCAGCACGAGTATGGCCATTATGTGCCTCATTAGACTCTAGGAGGCGGAACTTGTCCATGAAGTTATCATGGAGATGCTTACCCGAATGGTCTGAGGGTGAGCTATGGTTGACCGCTGGGTTCAGGACCATCAACGAGATGCTTGGCGTAAACAAGCCAAAGCTAGCGGATATCGTGCACGCTCTGCATTCAAACTCAAACAAATTCAGGAACGTCACAAAATCATTGACAATGATGACAGTGTTTTGGATGTAGGATGCCATCCAGGAGGCTGGGCGCAAGTGGCAGTTGAGTTAGTTGGCAAAAATGGCAAAGTTGTCGGAGTTGATCTAAAATCTTGTGTCCCAGTTGAAGGAGCCAACTTGTTGGTAGGGGACATAACAGATCCGTTTACTCAACAAGCGGTATTAGATGCAATCGATACAGAAGTTATCGATGTAGTTGTCTCAGACATTTCTCCACATATTACTGGAAAATGGGATATCGATCAAGCAGTCTCATTGATGTTAGTAGCAGATGTTTTCGATTTTGCCTTGCCTTTACTCAAATATGGCGGCCATTTTGTGACTAAATTATTCCAAGGTGTAGGTGTTGAAGAGTTGATTGAATTAGTACGTCCGCATTTTCAAACAGTCAAGCGATTTTCCCCTATGGCAAGTAGAAATTCTTCTTCTGAAGTTTACTTGGTATGCAAGTTTCACACACCAAAAAGAGGTCCTGATTGGCAGATTAGGCCTCTATTCGAGGAAGCATTGGAATCTCGTAAAGGAGGACCAGATCCTCTGGATGACGTAGAGCCAGTAAAGTCCACATTCAGGGTACTAAAGAAGCGCAGACCTGATGAGGAATGATTAGGAATCTTTGATTTATATTGAGGCTAAACCGATAGTTTATACAAAATAAGCATGGACCAACAGAAGCCAATCATGAACGAACATATTCGATTCTTTCTCAAATGAAGAATCAATCTGAAACCAACTCAGTTTTGAGCTCTAGGCAACAAGTATCCAGTTTGGTGCCAAATAAAGAAGTAAAGCGGATAGAACTAGTTGTATTACGGCGATACCCGAGAAGGTTGGTGAATTCAAAGAATTATGCCGGCTCATTGGCTGCAGCTTGTGGTAGAGACGAAACGGGAATCGTCGGAATAGTCCTATGGGGTGAACAAGTAAACAAAGTAAAAACAGGCGACGTCATACGAATTGAGAACGGTTGGTGTCGCTCTAGAGATGGCGAAATTATTGTTTCTACAGGTAGAAATGGGTCACTTGTTATTCTATATCGATGATTATTGATTTCGCGCAAGGATAAAGAGGGAGAGGTCGTGGCCGGGCTGCACTGAGGTGTAATATCATGTCTGAGCGAGCAACTGTCTGTACTGCATCTGGAGTCCCATTAGTGGACCGAGGATCTACATCTTTCCCATGCCCACTATGTGGCGAATCTATTGGTCGCAGCCCTCGCTGTCGTAACCAAGGAGTAACTTACGTTTGCAGTTGCGGCTTCCAGGGGCCCTGAATAATTGGTGATTATTATGGGAATGGTCGCACTAACATACAAAGTAATGCCAGATTCAGACATCGACGATGTCTCAGCAGATGATATCGCTGCTCAAATTCAATCTCTCAAAGATGATGTTTATGACGTACAACTTTGTGAAACCAAACCACTTGCATTTGGTCTAAAATTCATCCAAGTACATGTCGTAATGAACGATGGATCCGGATTGTCTGATGTTTTTGAAGAGAACATGCGTGCAATTCGTGGCACTGGGGAAATTGAAGTTCTTTCAATGGGACTTCTTTGAGCGCTTACAATTGATGTAAAGGCGTGCGCATAAATTCCCTAAGCAGGGTTGTAGCATAACTTCCTGATGGAAGTGTGAATCTAAATCTGATACATGCGCCTTCTGGGTGCCATAATTCGCCTTTTTGTACTCCTTCTGCCCATTTTTCACCCATTGTTTCTTCACCAGCGATGGGTACAGATTCATATTGGAATTCGCTAAATGTTGTGACTAAAGGTCTTCGAGTTCCTTTGGTGGTAAGTCTGCCGATTTGTTCAACCTGCCAAGTTGTATCTGCAAGGTCCATTTCTTCCAATACCGAATTTTCTATTTCTCCAACAATTCCTTCAGATTTTTCGATGCGAGATCCTGGCAATTGTCCGGTTACGACCAATCGGCCAAGTTTACAATTTCTTGATATTCGATTTAGTGTTCTTTGCTCAACACTAACCATCGAAGATGTTTCTAACTGGCCATTTTCGTCGACTCTACCAACTATGTCTCCTTCAACCGGTGTTGAGAGAGACATGTTTGCATTGATTCTGGCTCTAATTGTTTTATTGAATGCTACAGATTGTAAAGAATGGACAGTCATCAGTTGTAGGTTGTTTGGTAATTTTCTGAAGGCTCCAACCCAATCTTCTGGATTTGCAATTAGATGTCGCAGCATGTCTCTCTCAAAACCAAGCCAATGGGGGATTATGTCAAGTGCATCTTGAGTGATTCCATTTTCTCGAATGTGCTTCCTAAAGTTAGCAACATCTTCATTTTCATCACCTTCCATGCTAAGATATGTCATGACTGCATTTTCCCAATCATTAGAGATTACATGACGTCCTACAATTGGCGTCACAGGTCTTCCTGCACCGAACCGTTGAGGTCCAATCCAATTGGGAAACAACCCATTGCCCAATAGATCATTCATTCCATTCGCAATTTCAGAAATGCGCTCTATTGCTTCCGAGTCAGTCATAGGTGTCCCATCAGGATGGCAGCATCCCCTTGCAACAATGGTGAAACGATTACCTCTGTGGTTTCCAAATCCAAGTTTTTGGTGAGTGCGCCCAATAATTTCAATTTCAACATCAGGAATGTTGACTTGTGCTACCTTTTTTTGTGGTGCATCAATGATGAATACCTGCCTTGTAATAGCTCTCTTGTCCTTAGTACCGGCAAAGAAGATTCTATTTCTTGAGATTCCGCATGCTTTGGCTAACTTTCCGATAAATCTGTTGGTTTCCCAATTCGTCAGTGTTACATTGGCTGCAGTGAATCTGCCTCTTGGATCTAAACTGATTTTGGTTGAAATTTCCTCAACACGGAAATCAGCAACTCTTCCTTTCAGAACTCCGCCTATGCCTTTTCCAGGGACAGCATAACCTGTTAACCCAATGATATTAGCGAGGTTATCCTCAGAGGACATGTGCTAACACATCTCAAAGTTTTATGCCAGAGAAATCTCCTTGGATGTCACCAATGAGTTTCTTGAGAATCTTTGCAGGATCATTCTTACCCTTTGTTCGGATAAAGAATTCAGGTTCATCCAAATCTGGATGACCTGGGAAGTAGTTGGCATAGTCGACTCCTTTGTCGCTGTTTAGTCTTTCACGTAGTATCTGTAGAGAGGTGTGAGACTCTCCAATAAATCGAACACGGAGTTCATTAGCATCGCGGGCGAGAACCTTTACTGGCATAGTGACCGGTGCTGGCGTCCAGCCCCGCGTTCATGAACCTTTGGCCTCATTACGCCAAAATCGCCGTAGGCGTAACCCTGCAGAAATGAACATTTTTTGACTTTTGCACCCACCTCGCTTTTGTACTGAATCGGGCCCCGGACGAATGTGAGTGCACCACTTATTGAGGAGAGATTGCGGGGTCAATCTGATGCATTCCGCAAGTATTCTTGGCCAATCCTAATTGTATCCGTACTTCTAACCGCAGGGCTGGTCGTCGATTTAGCATTTGTCGACACCCCCTCTTTCCACACAGATTTGGCAGATTTCGCTCCTGAATCGGATTCAGCCGATGCTCATGATCGCATTAACGAGCATTTCTCCGAGGAGACAAGACCAATGTTTGTACACGTAACTCGTGATGATGGCGGAAATGTCTTGGACATTGATTCACTCAAACTAATGAATGAACACCTTTTAATTGTTCAAAATGAAAGTGCAGAGATGCAAAATGTTGTGGAGAATTGGATAACAGCTCCATCAATATTGCAACTTGCTTTAGATGAAGAAGCAAATAGAACTAAATTATCTGAAGTTGAGTCTTGGGAAGAAATGCTCAATTCAGTGCTCGATGTAAATGATACAGATTGTCCTGGAGATGTTTCAAAGCAAAAGGAAGTAGCTCAGTTCATTCTTGATGGAATGCTGAACAAAGATTTTGATGGCACAGAAATTTGCCTTTGGATTGAATCAAATGGAGTAGAGGGTTCAGCTATAGTAACTGCATCATCCACTCTATGGATCTTAGAAGTAGATCCGAGTTTGAATGCCGAAGAGCGCAAAGTAAAGGAGGATCAATTGCGCGATTTATTCCATGATTTGAGTGATAGTTCTGAACTAAATTATGGAGTGGCATCTCTAGATTTGATATCTCACGACATCGATGAAGGAACCTTCGATAATTTGGCAACACTTATTCTACTAGCAGTATTGGTCGTAGTAGTATTATTGGCAATTTCATTTAGAAGCGTCAGAGGAGTTGTATTCCCCCTAGTTGGCCTATCATTTGCATTAATCTGGACATATGGTCTTCTCAATCTGGCTGGCTCAAGATTCACTGCACTGGAAGTTGCTGTTGCACCATTGGTTCTAGGATTGGGCATAGACTATTCAATTCATCTTCAACGAAGATACAACGCATTTAGAAATGAAATTGAAGATTCTGCAGAATCTTGGCTTGCTTCTTGTGCACGACTATCCACTCCTCTAGGACTCGCTGTGATTACTACTGTCGCTGCTTTCCTTGCAAATATTATTTCACCATTACCTCCGCTTGAAACATTTGGAATAGCACTTGCTGTTGGAGTAATTTCAGCCTTCATCAATGCAACAGTAGTCGTTGGCGCATTGCATGTCGTTCTGGATAAGTCGAGTGAAAATGTTCAATCTGAACCAATCCGTATGCCTCGTTTATCCAAGAAATTGGTTGACTTACAGAGGTCACAGCAGGCCATTGTTTTCATTACTGCACTGATAATTTCAGGTGCGTCAATTATTGGCGCAATGGGATTAGAAACCGAATTTGATTTGACTGATTTCCTTGATGAAGATATGGAGATAATGGAAGTCAGAAATGAACTGGATACCAGCTATGAGAGTGCTGGTTGGAAAGTAGTATACATCCTCATGGAGCCAGCTTCAGATAAAAGTGAAATTGATTCAGATAGAATATTGCTAAAGGAATTGAGAGATCTTGATTATGATTTAGGACATAATGATGATATTGTTGGAGGAGGGGATCGGAATCCATCATATGAAGGCCCGTACAATCTATTGTTCGATGCCGTTGAAAACAACAAATCATTTGGTGAAAAATATGGATTAGTCATTTTCAGTGGAGGATTAGATAGCCTCGATGATTTAGACTTAGGTGGTGCATTTGCAGATTTATCTGGTAACTCTTCAACCGCAGATCCTTTCACTGGAGAATCTTGGGCTGAACGTGTTGATAATACAGTAGATTTAGATGGTGACAAAATTATTCACATTCGTATAGAAGTTAGAGTTGATGCATCAACTTCTTCTGAAACTAGCAGAGTTGTAAAATGGTTTGACGATGAAATTGGCGACGATGATACTAACGGAAAAATGCGAAGTGAGTTATCTGGCGTCGCTCAAATTTATGTTACTGGAGATTTAGTGGCATTACAGAATGTATTAGATGGATTGAACTCATCACAATTATCTTCAACAGCGATCTCATTCATCGTTTCATTTGTAGTTCTAATACTATTAACTCGAAGAGCAGTACCTGCCCTGGTTGTGCTTACACCGGTTGTACTGGCAACATTATGGGTTGTTGGTTCAATGGTCCTACTTTCATTGAAATGGAATGTATTGACAGTGATGGTAACAGCACTGTCTTTGGGTATTGGAATCGATTATGCAATCCATATGTGGCGAAGATTTGAGGCCGAACGTAGTCGCAGCGATGATGTTTGGGAGGCACTGGAGGAAACCATCTCTACAACTGGTGTCGCACTTGTTTTGTCAGCAGGAACCACTGCACTTGGATTCCTAGTGTTGCTGTTCTCTCCTATGCCGGTTGTTCAACAATTCGGCCTTGTTACAGCTCTAACAGTTACCTTTTCTCTAATTCTGTCGATCATTGTGTTGCCAGTACTACTTGTTATGGCTGAAAATAAGTCAGGAAGTGGAGAGTGAATCGATAATCGCATTCATCTCTAA
>MDTG01201983.1_pt1 | contig 13527 bp, 9 predicted proteins | sample 811421 | NCBI WGS metagenome assembly MDTG01 (sample SAMN05326645, study PRJNA326480) | marine metagenome | isolation source: seawater | place: Pacific Ocean: South East | collected 2011 | reverse complement strand
CATTCAATAATTCCCTTAAGGGTGAATCTGAGGGTGTGAATGCGCTTCCGGGTAACTGAAAACCCATGGCTTCAGCAATTAATTGATTTGTATTAGCTGTTCCATAGAAAGTACAAGTTCCTGAGGAATGATAGGCTTGTTGCTCAATTTCTAGCAGATCAATCTTTGAAATTTCTCCAGCAGCAAATGATTTTCTTGATTCAGATTTCGCTTCATTAGAAATTCCAGTAGACATAGGGCCACCAGGAATAAAAATCACTGGTAAATGACCAAATTGAAGAGCACCCATTAGCAATCCCGGAACTATCTTGTCGCATGTTCCCATGCATATTGCCGAATCAAAAACATTGTGTGATAAACCAACTGCTGTTGACAGGGCAATGGTGTCTCTACTAAAAAGTGATAACTCCATACCAGGTTCTCCCTGCGTAATTCCATCACACATGGCAGGAACCCCACCCGCAACTTGGACATGAAGATTAAGTTTTTCAGCTTCTTTTTTTAATTTTTTGGGATATGATTCAAAAGGAGCATGAGCTGAAAGCATGTCATTGTATGCAGTAATTATCCCTATAAATTTTTTTATATTTAAATTCTCAGATTTACCTTTTTGTCCACAAGCAGCAAAAGTATGTGCAAGATTTGAGCAGCCAAGATTGTTTCTGTTTGGAGACTTTGTTTTCCATATTTCAATTTTTTTTAGATACTCTGTTCTTGTTTTTTGACTTCGAGCATCAATCCTTTTTTTTACTTCATTAATCTGAGTTAACATTAGTCTTCCTCATTATTCCATTTAGCTTCATGTCCTGCTATTAGTAGATCTGCACTGGATGGCCCCCAGCTACCAGCATTATATTTTGAGATATTTATATCTGATGAATGAATGGAAGTTATTAATTGATCAATATATACCCATGCCTCTTCTACCTCATCTCTTCTCATGAAAAGAGATGGTTTATTTTCAATAATATCCATTAATAGCCTTTCATATGCATCAAGATGATCTTCTTTATAGTAATCCTCAAACAAAAGATCTAGCGGAAGTTCTTGAAGATAAAATCCTGAAGCAGAAGGTTTTTTTATCATAATTTTTAGTTTGATACTCTCCTCAGGCTGCAACCTAATAATTAATTGATTATCTTTTTGCATAATTTTTGAATCAAAAATATTGTGAGGTACAGATTTAAATTGAACGACGATTTCAGATTTTTTTTCAGACATCCTTTTCCCCGTTCTTAAGAAGAAAGGAACTCCCGACCATCTCCAGTTATCGATCCATAATTTTAATGCAACAAATGTTTCCGTCATGCTATTCGGGTTGACCCCATCTTCATCAACATATGCCTTTTTAGGTTGTGCGTTAATAGCTCCATCTTTATATTGACCAACAACTACTTGCTGATCATTTTTATTGCCCTCTAAAGGCCTCAGAGAGCGCAGAACTTTTAGCTTCTCATCTCTAATTGATTCTGAATTAATATTAGTTGGCGGTTCCATGGCAACTAAGCATAAAATTTGTAACAAATGATTTTGCAACATATCTTTAATGGCACCTGTTTCATCATAATAGGACCCTCTATTTTCAAGCCCAAGTGTTTCAGAGACAGTGATCTGGATATGATCAATTGCTATATTTGACCATATTTTTTCAAAAATTATGTTGCCAAATCTTAAAGCCAATAAGTTTTGAACAGCCTCTTTACCAAGATAATGATCAATCCTAAAAATTTGATGCTCATTGAAATGCTGAGCTAATGCATGATTAATCTCAACTGATGAAGAGTGATCTCTGCCAATAGGCTTTTCAACAATAATTGATGAAGATGAAAAAATAAGTTTCTGTAAATTTAGATTATCTACAATGATTTTATAAAAAATAGGTGAAACAGCTAAATAGTAGATATTTCTACTTCCATCTAATGCATTGTCGGCTAATAGTTTGAACGTATCAGCCTTATTAAAATCAATTTTTAAAAATGAAATAAGTTTTAAAAATTCTGAACATACACTTTCATCAAACTCACTTTCATTTAAATGGTGCTCTAAATTCTCTCTTACCAATATTTGATACTCAGATGAGTTAATTGCTCTTGATCCAATGCTCACTATTTTTGCATGAGAGCTAAGTCTGTGTGCTTTAAAGTGCCTGTATAATGCAGGAAGAAGTTTCCTGCTTGCTAAATCACCGGTCCCGCCAAAGATAAAGATATTCATATATTATTGCGAAAGGCTGATTTTTGGGTTGCCATCAAACAATGAAGAGGTATTCACTTGGCTGATTTCAACTAAAGAAAGTTGATCAAAGTATAAAGTTAAATCTAGCATTCTTGCTGAAAATGCCCATTCATTGTCATACCAAGCAATCAACTTAAATTGATTTCCAATTTTATTTATGAAATTAAAATCTAAAATTGCAGAAGCAGAATTTTGATTAAAATCGATGCTTACTAGAGGCTTGGTATTTATAGTTAATATATCTTTAAGATTGCTACTTGCAGCTGTCTCAAACAAAGATTTAATTTCCTCTAGCTCTGCACTCCGATCTAATGTAAATGTAAAATCAAGCATGGAAACATTTTGAACTGGAACTCTTGTTGCAATACCAGTAAGTTTTCCAGATAGCTCAGGTAGAACAAGCCCAATAGCTTTGGCTGCACCTGTTTTAGTTGGAATGATAGATGAGTTTGTTGCACGTGCTCTGTATAAGTCATCATGACTCATATCCAGAAGGTTTTGATCATTTGTGTAGGCATGAATTGTATTGATGATTCCGCTATTGATTCCAAAGGAATCATTTAAGACCTTTGCGATTGGGGCTAGACAATTAGTTGTGCATGAGCCGTTAGATATAACTAAATCATCCTGCAATAATTCATGTTGATTAACACCAAAGACAACTGTTTTATCTGCATTTATTACTGGAGCAGATACAATCACTCTCTTTGCACCAGCATTGATGTGTTCAATTGCTGCATCTTTGGATGTAAAAGCGCCGGAGCATTCTAGAACGATATCAATATCATATTTACCCCAGGGGAGAGCAGATGGATCTTTCAAGGAGGAGTAGAAAATTTCATGCTCATCTACGATCAATGTATCTTCGGTATGTTGAATTCTGTTGAATGTTTTACCATGCACTGAATCATACATAAGCAAATGAGCGCTTGATTCTATTGAACCTAAATCATTAATAGCTACAAGATTTATTTGTGAAGAGAGAGATGGGTCTTGTAAAAGCAATCTTGCAATATTTTTTCCAATCCTGCCGAACCCATTAATAGCAATACTTATCAATATCCTAATCCCCAATTGATTTGCGATTAAATTCTAATATACTTATAAATGACAACGATGTCAATATATTCACTTTAATATCTAATGGAGTATGATGCCGAAATGACAATCACCAAAACAAAAATTATTGCAACAATTGGGCCTAGTACGAGTGACTATCAAACTTTAAAAAAATTACATGCATGTGGGATGAATGTAGCCAGAATTAATATGTCACATGCATCTCATATCGATGCTGAAAATGTTATTTCATCAATTAAAAAGCTTAATAAGCATCAATCCTCTATTTATGGCCCCATAGGCATTCTGTTAGATACTCAAGGCCCAGAGATAAGAACCGGCGTTAGTCAATCTGATATTGATTTAAAAACTGGCGACATTGTAAATCTAACAATTAGGGATGAAGTTGATGTAGAAACATCATCAATAAAGATTAATTATAAAGGCTTGATTAAGAATGTTGAAAAAGGATCAAAAATTAGCATTGATAATGGCTTGTTAAATTTTAAAGTATTAACCAAGGATAAAGAAAATCTTAAATGCAAGGTTTTAGATGGAGGTAAGTTAGGTAGTAAACGCCATGTTAATCTTCCTGGTGTTAGGGTGGATCTACCATCTATCACTAAGAAAGATCGAAAGGATATTAATTTTGCTATAAAAAATAATTTAAGCTTTATTGCATTATCGTTTGTTAGGTCTGCAAATGATATCCATACTTTGAGAACAATCCTTAAAAGAAAAAAATCTTCTATAGAGATTATTGCTAAAATTGAAAATCAAGAAGGTCTTGATAATATCCATGAGATTACTCAAGCAGCTGATATTGTTATGGTTGCAAGAGGTGATTTGGGGATAGAGACTGATCTCGCAGACTTGCCAAATATTCAGCGTAGAATTATGTACGCAAGTGCAAAATGGGGGAGAAGGTCAATAGTTGCAACTCATTTGCTTGAATCAATGATTAAAAATCCAACACCAACTAGGGCTGAGGTAACTGATGTGGCAAATGCAATCTATGAGGGCGCTGATGCAGTGATGCTATCAGGGGAAACCAGTGTTGGAAAGTATCCTGTCCAATGTGTAAAAATGTTAAAAAAGATTTCGGCTAAAACTGAATATTTTAGAACCTTAGGTTATGAAAAATTTTTACAAGATAATTCTGATTGGCAAAACATAGCAATTAGTGCCCGCGATTTAGCTGAGGGAATTTCTGCTGATGCGATAGTGATTATTACCAGATCAGGCCAAACAGCAAGTGTTGTCTCCAATACCAAGCCTTTTAGAATGCCAATTTATGCTTTTACTAATAATCAAGATACATACAGTCACTTAAGTATTATTGGTGGAATACAACCATACTTCATCAAATCAATTACCAATAAATCAAAAACAATCTCAAATATTAAATCAATTTTATTATCTTCAAATAACTCTAAAAAGTCATTGAAGTTTGTTTTAATAGCTGGGGTATATTCAGCTTCTCATACAGATTCGATTCAAATAATTTCAACCTAAATATGTTTGATCAATTACTGGAAAATACTATTTTACTATTTGTTGCCGTTGACCCGATTGCGCTTGTTCCAATCTTTGCAAGTTTAACGCAGGGACTAAATAAAAGTGATATAAGAAAGGTATATATTCAGGCAACTTTGGTCTCTTTCGTTATTCTTTCACTATTTTATTTATTTGGAACGGCAATATTAGATGCGATGGGAATATCCATGAGCTCATTTAAAATTATTGGAGGATTGTTTCTTATAGCAATTGCTTTTCAGATGGTTTTAGAGCAACGCCAGTCTAGAAGACAAAATACTGCTGAAGTCGCATTAGATGATGAGTCAATCCAGTCCCTTGCTATATTTCCATTAGCAATACCTTTAATAGCTGGGCCAGGAGCCATGACAACAGCATTGCTAATTGCCGAGACCAATGAAAGCAATCCTACTGAAATGTTAATAAACTTTACACCAATTTTAGTTATCATTATTTTAGTTGCATTTGCGATGTGGCTTTCTGCCAGTCTTTCAAAATGGGTTGGCCCAACGATTATTATTGTTGTCCAAAAAATCTTTGGAATTCTGTTAGGAGCTTTGGCTATTGAATTCGTTGTTGCTGGAATAATGGAATCATTTAGATTATAAATTCTTTAGAGATTCTCTAAAAATTAGCTCTGACTTAAACTCCTTAGATTTATTTTTTTCTGCCAGTCCATCAAATTTAGCCATTAAAATTTTTGCTGCATGACTAGACATTTTTTCTACTGGTTGTTTTACTGTTGTAAGCGCAGGCCATAATTGATGGGCTATAGGCGAATCATCAAAGCCAGCTAAAGAGATATCTTCTGGAATTTTTAACCCTTTCATTTGTGCTGATTTCATAATTCCAGCTGCCATTGAGTCATTGCTTGCAAAAATTGCTGTTGGAATTGCAGCTGAATGAAAAATCTCAACCCCTGCATCAAAACCAGATTTAAAGCTAAAATTTCCTTGTTTAATCCAATTTTCATTCACTTCAATATTGTGATTTTTTATGGCATCAAGATAACCATTAAATCGTAGATTAGATGCTGAATGTTTTGGGTGTCCCTTGATAAACCCAATGTCAGTGTGACCATGTTTTATAATTTCTGAGGTAAGCGTATATGAAGCTTCATAGTCATTAGATGATACATATAGTGACTCTGTATTCATTGTGCTTGGCGCAATTACAGAATACTGTATTTCAGACAAATCTAGGTGGTTAAGAAAATCACTCATATCGCTAAGCGGGGGCGTTATGATTAGACCATCAATCCGAAAATCATCTACAAATTGAACAATATCATTTTTGAGCTCACTTGATTTGTAGTCACACTCTTGAATCACTAAGTTATAGCCAGTTGATTTGCATGCATTGAATATCCCGCTTTGAACATCTGCCAAGTATGATTTATTTGGGTTGTCATATAGAAGGGCCAACATATAAGATTTTTTAGATCTTAAACTTTGCGCACTTTTGTTTGGTTTAAAACCAAGTTTTTTAACAGACAAAAGTACCTTTTTCTTAGTTGAATCCGCTACGTTAGCCTCGTTATTTATTACTCTTGAAACAGTTTTTATTGAAACCGAAGCGTCTTTTGAAACATCTTTTATTGTAACTGACATGCTTTTATTAAATATTATTGCCTTATCTTACTATTTTAACGATAATGTATGTTCTTTGACAACGATATCAATGGGGTGGTGAAATTATGTTGTTTAGCAATTTAGATATTTTTATTGTTGCTTCTTACTGTGTCGGGATAATCTTTCTTGCCCAATATGTTTCAAGATCTCAGCAAGGTGTTGAAAAGACAGCAGAGGATTATTTTTTAGCCGGAAGATCTCTTCCTTGGTGGGCTATAGGCGCATCCCTAATAGCGGCAAATATTTCTGCTGAACAAATCATTGGAATGTCTGGTCAAGGTTTTGTTGTAGGGATGGCTATTGCTACATATGAATTAACTGCAGCCATTGCTTTAATTGTTATGGCTAAGTATTTTTTACCACTATTTCTTGAAAAACAAATTTATACCATGCCTCAGTTTTTGGAGCAGCGCTTTGATAAGAGGGTAAGTCTTGTTTTATCATTTTTTTGGTTAGCTGTTTATATTTTTATTAATTTAACCAGCGTACTTTGGTTGGGATCGTTAGCAATTAACTCACTTACTGGCTTAGATTTATTTACTGGTTTAGTGCTTTTGGCATTGCTTTCACTTGCATATTCTCTTTGGGGTGGGCTAAAGGCAGTTGCAATGACAGACATTATTCAAGTTGTGCTTCTTATTTTTGGAGGGTTATCCGTTTCTTATATTGCCCTTAATCAAATATCTGATGGGGCAGGTGTAGTTAGTGGTTTAAGCCAAGTGTATCAATTGCTGCCAGAGAAATTTGATATGATTTTATCTCAAGATAATCCTGCATATAAAGATCTTCCTGGAGTATGGGTTTTAATTGGAGGATTGTGGATTGCTCACTTTGCTTATTGGGGATTCAATCAGTACATTACCCAAAGAGCTCTCGGAGCAAAATCTCTTCCTGAAGCCCAGAAAGGTGTTATGTTCGCAGCATATTTAAAATTGCTTATGCCATTTGTTGTTGTTCTTCCTGGAATATGTGCAGCTGTTATTTACCCAGCGCTAGAAAAATCTGATCAAGCATACCCAATGATGATGTCATTATTACCTAATGGCTTATTAGGCCTTACATTCGCTGCTTTGGTAGCTGCAATAGTATCCTCCTTAGCATCTATGACTAACAGTGTTAGCACTATATTTACTATGGACATTTACAGGAGCTTTTCTAATTCTGAGCCATCTGAGCAGAAGTTAGTTAATGTGGGAAGAAATGTCGCTTGGATTGCCTTATTTATTGCTGTTCTTTGTGCGCAACCTCTTCTTGGCAGTATGGAATCTGCATTTCAATACATCCAAAACTTTACAGGATTTTTCACTCCTGGAATCTTAGTAATTTTCTTGGTTGCTTTATTTTGGAAAAAGGCGACAACGCTAAGTGTGTTGGTTGCAGCGATCATGTCTTTGGTTCTGTCTTTTTCCATTTTTATAATTTTTCCAGAATATCCTTTTATTCATAGAATGGGCTTAGTATTTCTTGTTTCAGGGTTTGGTTGCTATCTAACTTCTCTTTTGCAGGGATATTCTGATCAGGAAAAGGCAATTGATTTATCAGGAATAAGCTTTAAGACTGAAAGATCATTTAACTATAGCACTTCAATTATTTGCATAATTTTAACCATTACATATTTTCTATTATGGTAACTAATCCTCAAGTAGCATTTTTAAATAGCAAAGTTTTGCTAATTGATATTGGTGGCACCAATATAAGAACAGCATCCGCTGAAGTTGGTTCAAGCGAACTTTTAAATGCAAATAAAAAAAATCTTAACTGCTTAGATTCATTTGAAGAAATGTTGCAGGGCTTTCTCGATCAAGATGCATCGCTAAAACATATCGTGTTTTCTATAGCAGGGCCAAAACTTAATAACTCAATTTCTATGACTAATCGAGAATTTAAAATTGATGAGGCTGAAATACTTAAAAATTTTGAAATTGATTCTTGTCATATCTTAAATGACTGGGAGTCTATTGGACACGGCTTATCTTTATTTAAAAAAAATGAAATGCATGCCATTAATGAGGGTAATCCATTTAATAATTCAGCTTTAATTCTTGGGCCGGGTACAGGCTTAGGTGCCGCTCAAGTTATCAATAACGATATTGTTCTTCCAACTGAAATTGGAAATAGTTTGCTTGCTATTCCTGGCTTATTAGATGAATTGGGTTCAACGCAATACGAGGATTTCTTGGTAATAGAGGATATTATTTCAGGTGGAGGATTAGTAAAAATTTATTCATATTTTGCAACTCATAAAAAGTCACCAGAAGAAATTGTTAAAACATATCATTCTGATGAATTTGCTAAGAAAAGTATTGAATTATTTTTAAAAGCACTTTCACAAATATTATCAGAGCTTGCGCTAGCCTATATGCCTGGGCAAGGTATCTATCTTGCAGGAGGATTAGTTCGCTCATTAGATGAATTCCTAAATCCTGAGACTTTCATGAAAGATTTTCTAGTTAATAAAAAATCAATGCATAAAGATGTCTTGGCTCAAATGCCTATTTCATTGATTAAAAAAGAGATGACTTGTCTTCATGGAAGTTTAAATTTTATAAATAAATTTAGTCAAAACACTTATTAAAATTGGAAGAAAGTAGATTAAATACTTTGTCAGCATCAATAACTCATTCTTTATCGGATGCTATTGACACAAAAGGCTATGCATCCCTTGTTGTTTCCGGAGGAAATAGTCCTTTGCCGCTGTATAACAAGTTAAGTATGACCAATATAGATTGGAGTAAAGTTTTTATATATTTGGGTGATGACAGATTAGTAGAATCAAATCACAAAGATTCAAATGAGCATCTTATAAAAACTCAATTGATGATTAATAATGCCAGCAAAGCTTCTTTTAATTCATTGTTGTATCCAGAATTAAGAGTTAATGAGATAAAGTTACCTTTTGACATTGTATTGCTTGGGCTGGGAATGGATGGTCACTTTGCATCACTCTTTCCGGATCAATTAACAGATTTAAGGATTTTAGATGTTAATGCGCTTCCAGCTTTAGTAAAATCAGAACAGCCGTTAGGATCACCGTGCTATCAAAGAATATCAATGAATTTATCGCTGCTGACAGATACGAAACGTTGCATCTTGATTGTTCCAAGTGAAGAGAAAAGAGTCGTTATTGAGCAAGCCTATGGCGATAATAGGTCGCCTTTATATTTTTTATTAAACCAAAAAAAAACTACAGTTGAATTTTCTGATTTGGATTTTACCTGAGGATTACTATGAAAAAGTTTATATTGCTGACTATATTTTTAACTCAAGCAACAAGTCTTTTGGCTGAAGTTGATTGGTCACGAGAAAATTCTTGTAATTATAATAGCTACAGCAATACTGATCTTATTGATCAATTAATTTCTGGCATGACCATTGAGGAGAAAGTTGGTCAGGTTATTCAAGGCGATTTAGATTTTATTACTCCAGCAGACGTCAAAAAATTTAAACTCGGTTCTGTATTGAATGGAGGGAACACAGCCCCAAATGGGGATAAATACAGCTCATTGAGTGACTGGAAGAAATTAAGCCAAGAATTTTATGAGGCATCACCAACTTTTAAAGGTATAAAGATTCCCGTTCTATGGGGTACTGATGCTGTTCATGGCCATAATAATGTTATTGGCGCAACTCTTTTCCCCCATAATATTGGTCTTGGTGCAACAAGAAATATTGCACTGGTTCAAAAAATTGGAGAAGCCATTGCATTGGAGGTTCTATCTACTGGAGTTGCTTGGACGTTTGCTCCAACAATTGCTGTTCCTCAAGATGATAGATGGGGGAGAACTTACGAAGGTTTTTCAGAGGATCCAATTTTAGTTTCAAAATTGGGTAAAGCGCTCATTCTTGGCCTTCAGGGAGAGGGAGCCACTTTACTTGATGAGAATCATGTTTTGGCTACTGCAAAACACTTTATGGGTGATGGAGGCACAACAAATGGTGTTGATCAAGGCAATACAAAGATATCTGAGTTAGGTTTGAAAGAGCTTCATGGATACCCGTATTTTGATGCGCTTGATGCTTGCGCTCAAACTGTAATGGCAAGTTTTAACTCTTGGAATGGAGAAAAACTTCATGGAAGCAAATCTTTGCTAACAGGGGTATTAAAAAATGACATGCAATTTGATGGTTTTGTCGTGGGAGACTGGAACGGCCATGGTCAAGTAGAGGACTGCTCTAATTCAAAATGTGCTCAATCATTTAATGCTGGTGTCGATATGTTTATGGTCCCTGAGAATTGGAAAGACCTCCTGCGCAACACTATTAGGCAAGTAAATTCTGGTGAAATTTCAGAGTTAAGACTTGATGAAGCAGTAAAAAATATTCTTGTAGTGAAGTCTAGATTGGGACTTCTCAATGGAAGAAAACCTCATGAATTTGAAGGGAATTTTCTTGGACATCCAGATCATATTTTATTGGCAAGACAGGCCGTAAGAGAATCTTTGGTTCTGCTAAAAAATAATGATGGTGTATTGCCATTAAGGCCAAACCAGCATATTGGGGTAATAGGAGATGCATCTAATAAAATTAGTTCACAAACAGGTGGTTGGACAATTACCTGGCAGGGAAGAGAAAATTCAAATTCCGATTTTGTAAATACAAACACCATCTACGGGTCTATAAAAAATTATGTTGAAGCTAATGGAGGCTCCGTAGAGTTTTCTGGTAATGGAAAATTTAAAAATAAGCCTGATGTTGTAATAGGAGTTTTTGGCGAAGAACCCTATGCTGAGATGCTGGGTGATTTAAAGGATGTTGCTTTTACTGCAACAGATCCTCGATATTTGCCTCTGCTTGAATCTATATCAGCAACCAATATTCCAACCGTAAGTATTTTTCTGTCTGGAAGACCGTTGGTTGTTAATGAGTATTTGAATGCATCAAATGCATTTGTTGCTGCTTGGCTACCAGGGACTGCAGTTGAAGGAATCAGTGATGTAATTTTTATGAAAAATAATAAGATAAATTTTGATTTTCAAGGAAAATTATCTTATTCATGGCCTCGCTCAAAGGATCAATCTGTATTGAATTTTACCGACAGTATTTACGATCCATTATTTCCATATGGTTACGGATTAACATACGCATCTGAGGATCAAATAAATAATATTAAAATTGTAAAAAGTAAAAAATTAGACTTGGTCAATATATTCCTTGGGGCTGCTTCTATACCAGGAAAAGAATTTGTTGTTACAGACTCTGGTCCTGAGTTTGTTATGCAGGATAATTTCTTAAGTGCGAACAAGAAAATTAAAATTACTCGATTTGACTATCAAAGACAGGATGATGCAAAAAATATTATTTTTATAAAAAATAAGGGAATGCAGGCCTATGGAATATCTGCTGAACTTCCTACGGATTTGAGTAGTATGGATTCGCCTTATTATGAGATAGTCATGCGAGTTAATAGCTTAAGTGATGCAAAACTTTATTTTAGTGTTGGATGTGGTAATAATTGTATGGGCTCCATAGAGTTGCCAATATCAAAAATGGCTGAATGGGAGGCAATCAATGTCCCACTATCCTGTTTAAAAAAGGATGGGTTAAATGAATCCAAGGTTCAAATCCGAGGCTTGTTCTCAAGCGAGGAACAAATCAATTTTGATGTAAACTCGATAATTATTAAAGATGGAGCTATAACTGGAACAAAAGTTAGCTGTTAATTAATTCTTTATTGGTTGGGGTTATAGAAATATTGAAATTTTAAATATATTTGTGAAGTTTCAAGTCTGATATTATCGCTAAAAGGATTTGGCTCTTTATAAAATTGAGTCCCACCTGCATAAAATATTGTGTATGGATTTGGTTTCCATTGAATTAGAGCCTCAAGAAAGTAGTCGTCACTAAAGTCATTTTTTTCAATGATAGTCCTGGTCGATAAAGCCCCATCAATTTGATAATCTATCTCAAATCTATTTATCTTACCTGCATAGAATTCTTCTCCAGTTAATTTATTTTTTAATTCCGAGTATCTATGGCCTAGTGAAACCTTAAACTGATCTGAGAATCTAAATACGTTGAAGAGGTTGTATTCAGTTGAATCGCCAATTTCCGGGTTATCAATTCTGTAAGCGATTGATTCACCTTTTTCTATCTCAAAACTAGTAAAAAAACTTTCTGAAGGATGGTATTGACCCCTTACTTCAATATCTCTTTGTTCGCCATACTGAATGCCATTAAATTTTTCGCCAGGTTTATGCTGCCATTCAATTGTTCCAGTGAAATTAAAATTTGTTTCAAGATCAATTTGGAACTCATAAAATTCAAGAGTTTTTTCGTTTTTTGAATTTAATCTATTTCGATTATTAAGCCTAAAATTTATTTGTCTAATGGTTCCTTGAGACCTGAAAGTCCTTCCGTACCAATAGTTACGATACTTATAATCATTCCGGCTTACAAAGCCAACATGGGCTCTGTAAGTCGGTGATACATCTGAAAATCTGATTCCTGCATTGGCTTGATCAACAGCCCATCTTAAACGAAAGTTTTTAGCTCTCCCTGAAAAAGACTCACCGTCCATCGCATAGGTTCGACCTGCAAAAGTATCATCGGTATCTATGAAATTATTATCACCTTCTTGGGTATCACTTCTTGCGTAGTTTAGGTCTAAAATATAATCATCCATGAGGTTAATTAGACTATCAAATTCAACCACAGAACCAGATCCACCAACTTGATAATCTCTATTTGTTGCGATTAACCCAACATATGATTTATTACCTAAATTTCTTTTTAACCTTCCTATTGTTACCTTGCTTTTACCAGCATTACCTTTATAAGATCTATATTGCCCAGCTGCTAAGTAGGGTGAATCGGTATCTGTAGCTTGTAACAAATAGACCGTATTATTTTCACCCTGATTGATGTATTTAATTGCTCCTAGAGGATTGGTAATGGATCGAGTATAAACAGTTTGTGTATCTGATTTAAGCAGCTCAGACCCTTCAAGAAAAAAAGTTCTTTTTTCGGAGTAGGACATGGCAAAAGTTTGATTAGCCATGATCATTGGAACATCAGACTCAACCTGAGAGAAGTCTGGATTGATGGTGTATTCAATAGACGAAGACTT
>MDTG01175923.1_pt1 | contig 13527 bp, 13 predicted proteins | sample 811421 | NCBI WGS metagenome assembly MDTG01 (sample SAMN05326645, study PRJNA326480) | marine metagenome | isolation source: seawater | place: Pacific Ocean: South East | collected 2011 | reverse complement strand
CATTTAAGGAAGTTTATATGAATAAAAATTATGAAACAGTATTCATTATAAATCCCGTTCTATCTGAAAAACAGGTAGAGGATACTGTTAAAAAATATAAAAAGGTTCTTGATTCAAATAAAATCAAGATAGTATGTGACGAGTCTTTAGGATTCAAAGAACTTGCCTATCCAATAAATAATAAAAATTCTGGTTTTTATCATCTTTTTCAATTTGAAACAGAAAAAATTGATTTTATTAAAAATCTTGAAACCGAACTAAAAAGGGATAGATCTATTCTTAGGTATATTACTGTATCTCTTTGTAAAGATGCATTAGAGTACAATCTAAGAAGAGCTAAAGGAGAATTTAAAAAGAAAAACAAAAAATGAGAAGTCAATTCAATTCAGCATTACAAAATGAGGCCATTGACAGGTCAAGTAAGAAAAAAAAGTTTTGTAGATTCAAAAAAAGCGGGATAAAATATATTGATTATAAAGATCCTTCTTTTTTAAAACAATTTATTAACGATCAAGGTAAAATTCTACCAAGAAGAATAACAGGAACAAGTTCTAAATATCAGAAAAAAGTTTCTCAAGCTATTAAGCGAGCAAGACATCTAGCTTTATTACCTTATACCACTGACATAAATTGATATGAAAATTATATTAATTAAAGATCTACCTGGTTTAGGATTTAAAGATGAAATCGTTGTTGTAAAAAACGGATATGGAAGAAATTATATCATTCCTCAAGGATTTGGTGTTTTAGCTAATACTTCAAACAAAAAAATGCTTGAAGAAAACCTTAAACAAACTGTTAAAAAACAAGAAGACATTATTAAAGAGGCTGAAAAAATATCAAAAAAAATTGGAGATCTCGTATTGGAGTTTAAATTAAAGACAGGATCAGAGGATAAAGTATTTGGTTCAATTACTACTGCACAAATTTCAAAATTATTATCTGATAAAGGTTTTGATATTCATAAAAAAAATATATCAATTCTTTCTAAAGTAAATTCTTTAGGTGAACATGATGTAGATTTAAAAATACACAAAGACATAACACATACAATAAAAATTAATGTTACTGGAGATATTACCAAAATAAAAAAAAGAAAATCCAAAAAAGATGATACGTCAAAAGAAGAAGACTCTAAAAAAAACCTTGATAGCAAAAAGGATTTAATTGAAAACGAAGAAACAAAGTCTTCAAAAGAAATAAAGGAAACAAAGGAAACAAAAGCTTCAAAGGAAACAAAGGAAACAAAGGAAACAAAAGCTTCAAAAGAAACAAAAGCTTCAAAAGAAACAAAAGCTTCAAAAGAAACAAAAAACTCTAAATAGCTAATTTCTTTTCTCAATCATTTCATTCTTTATTAAATTGATTCTTTCAAATTATGATGAAAGATTTTTATATAGATGTACTTGTTGTATTACCATTAGATAATCTATTTACTTATAAATCAAATTATGAAACTAAGATAGGCTCTATAGTAAAGGTTCCATTTGGTAATAACAATGAAATTATTAAAGCTATTGTTATTTCAAAACCTTATACCATAAAAGAAAAATTTCTAACTAAAGATGTAATATCAGTTGAAAATTATGAAAGCATATTATCTGTAAATCAAATAGAATTACTAAAATGGTCATCTAAATATTATTTAGTAAGCCTTCCTAAAATATTTAACTCAATTTTTTCAAAACAAATTTTAAATCTTAAAATAGATAAGCTTAATGAAGCTAATTTATTAATGAAAAATAAAAAAAACCAAGTAAATCTAATAGTTGATCACTCAAGAGATATTCTAAATAATATAATCATAGACATAAAATCAAACAAAATCGAAGATCAAAAATTGATTCTAAGTCCAAATACATTTCAGACTCAATACAGTTATAAAATTCTATCAAAAACAATAAAAAATATCTATATATATGATTCAAAAACATCAATAAAAGACAAATTAACTATATGGAAAAAAATTTTAAAAAATGAGAAAATATTAATTTTAGGGACTAAATCAGCTGTTTTTTTACCATTTAAGACTCTTAATAAAATTTATGTCATATATGAACATAATTTTTTATTTAAAGAAACAGAAAAAGTGATTAGATATAATGCCAAAGATTGTGCAATAGTTTTATCAAAAGTACACAAATGCGATATAAACCTCATTTCAGATTCTCCATCAATTGAATCAATGTATAATGTAAAAAACAATAAATTTAAATTTTATGATAAATCAGGAAAATTAAATTTAAAAACTGATTTAAAGAAAATTACAATTTATAATAAATTTGAAAAAAAAATAAAAAATAGTATAAATGGTATTATATCAAAAGAAATATTAGAAGAGATAAAATATAATTATAACAACAAAAAAAAGACAATTGTATTTACTCCTTATTCTTATGATGTTGAAACACTATATGATTCAATAAAAAATAATAATAGAGATTATAATATTTTTTCACTCTCAAAAAATAAAAAGTTTACCAGAAGTCAATTGAATGATTTTTATGAGAACATAAATGATTGTGATTTAATAATTGGAAATTACTCTGTAATTGATAGTCTTGAAACCTATAATTATTCTCTATTAATATTAATTGATCCCGATAAAATTTCTTCATTGACAAATTATAAATCTAATGAAGTATTCTTTCAATTAATTTTTAAAGTAATTAAAAAGGTAAATTATGATAGTGACAAAAAATTAATTTTACAACTAATAAACTCTAACCCAGAAAGTTTAAAAGATAATATTCGTTTAGACTATTATAAAATAATTTCTAAAGAAATGAATGAAAGAAAACTTTTTGAATATGCACCATACAAAAGACTTATATCAATTGAAATTAGATCAAAAAATAAAATAAACTTAGAAAGTAAAGGAAAAAAATTATTTGATAAACTTAAAAATAAATTAAAATTTTGTAGTCCTACAGATATTGGAGTTGTCAATAATAAAAAAGGATACGTTTATAAAGTTTATTTAAAACTTGACAGGATTAAAAATCTAACAAAAAATAAAATTAAAATTTATGATTTGATTAATAAAATAAAAAAAAGAAAAGAATTTTTTAATAATCTAATTACAATAGATGTTGATCCTTAGATTTCCCACTTATTTTGAAGAAAATCAATTCCATTTTTTGAACTTAAATCAAATTTACAAGGTACTATAGAAACATAGTTGTTTTTAATAGCCCATTCATCGTTATCTTTCCCTTTATCATGGTTCACAAAGTTTCCAACCATCCAGTAATATTCTCTTCCATATGGATCATGTCGTTTGTCAAAAGTCTCTTCCCATATAGCATTAGCCTGACGACATATCTTTATTCCCTTAATTTCCTCACTAGATATAGCTGGAATATTTACATTTAAAGCAATAGAATTAGGGATTCCATTTGAAAAAGTATTTTTTACAATTTGTTGAATGTATTTTTTTGAATGTTTTAAATATGCATTTGGATCAAAATCACAAAGAGAAAATCCAATTGAAGGTGTATTTTCAATAGCTCCTTCTATGGCTGCTGACATAGTTCCAGAATATAAAACACTTATCGAAGAGTTACTTCCATGATTAATTCCGCTTGTTATTAAATCAATTGTTTTTTTCTTAAGTATGTGATGTTTAGCTATTTTAACACAATCAGCCGGGGTTCCACTACATTTATAAGCTTCGATTTCTCCAAAAAGATCTGATTTTACTAGTCTTAATTTATCACCTACAGTTATTGCATGACCCATACCTGACTGAGGACTATCAGGAGCTACTACAACTACTTCACCAAAATCTGACATAATAGATACTAAAAGTCTTATACCTTTGGAATCTATACCATCATCATTGGTTACTAATATTAGAGGTTTTTTCATTTTTAAATTCTGTTGTAATAATTTACAATTCTTGCAAGATCACTCATTTTTTTTAAATTGATTCTATTCTTATTAACATAGTCTTTTATATCACTAAATTTATCATTCATCAAATTAAAAAGTTCTTTCTTTTTTCCTTTAAATCTATGAATTTTACCATCATCAGTTAGAAAAAAATAATCATATTTAACCTTATTAACATATCCATAATTATTACTAAATGATGGCATAATACCATAAGCATAGTATGATGGAAGAAATGATTGAGTTGATTCAGCAACAATTCTTTCTCTTAGCAATAGACTTAATTTACCCTCTATCATCATCTCAAATAACACTGGAACATTATAATCATAACCAACCTCATATAAAAGAGAATAAAATTGTCTATAATCTCTTATTGTTTCATCATATATTTCAAAGAAAAATAAATTATTAACATTAAATGCTTTAAGCGTTTTACCATCATCTAATTGAATTGATTGAGAATCAAAATCATATTTTAAATTACCATTAATAGTATCTCCATCATTTGTTACTAACTGACCTTTATGCCAAATATCTTTTGGAAATCTTTGAGCAAAACATATATGTGAAATAAAGAAAATTAAAAAAAATACATACTTCATAAAAGTTAATCTTTCAAAATATCATGACCCATCTTATCTCTTTTAGTTTCAAGATATTTCTTATTAAACGAATTAGGTTTGATTTCTATTTTAGTATTTTTAATAATCTTTAATCCATAACCAATTAGGCCAACCCTTTTTTTGGGGTTATTAGTTAATAGATTTATATTCCTTATACCTAAACTTTTGAGAATTTGAGCACCAACTCCATAATCTCTATGATCCATTTTGAAACCAAGTTTATGATTTGCTTCTACAGTATCGTAACCCTTTTCCTGTAAAACATAAGCTTTTAATTTATTAATTAATCCAATTCCTCTACCTTCCTGATTCATATACAATAATAAACCCTGACCTTTATTATCAATCATTTTTAATGCTTTCTGTAATTGAGATCCACAGTCACATCTAAGAGATCCTAAAATATCTCCAGTAACACAGGAAGAATGAACTCTTACTAATACCTCATCATCTTTATTCCAATTCCCTTTTTTAATAGCAAGATGAATATCTTGAGTATCTTTTTGCTCAAAAGAAATTAATTTAAAATTTCCATATTCAGTAGGTAAATCAATAGTTTCTTTTTCTTCAATTAATGATTCTTTCTTTAGTTTATATTCGATTAAATCCTGAATAGAAATTATAACTAGTCCATGTTTTTTTGCAACTTCAAATAAATTATTTAGTCTAGCCATACTTCCATCATCATTTAGTATTTCACATATAACTCCAGAAGGATATAATCCAGCAATCTTAGATAAATCAACAGATGCCTCTGTGTGTCCAGCTCGTCTTAAGACTCCTCCATCCATCGATCTTAAAGGGAAAATATGACCAGGTTTTGAAAAATTAGATGAATTTATCTTTTTATCAACTAATGCTTTTACAGTATTTGCTCTATCAGAAGCTGATATACCAGTTGAAACACCATTACCTTTAAGATCAACAGATACTGTAAAAGAAGTTCCAAATAAGTCAGTATTTTTACCAACCATTAATTCTAGATCTAACTCTTCACATCTTTCAGATTCTAATGAACAACATATTAACCCTCTCCCCTCTTTAGACATAAAATTTATTTTTTCGGGAGTAATTAAAGAAGATGCACAAATAAAATCTCCTTCATTTTCTCTGTTTTCATCATCAACAACAATGATTATTTCACCATTTTTTATAGCTTTAATTGCTTCAGAAATTTTATTTAGTTTATTTCTCATATAGATGTTACATTACCAAGTTTTTTTGCGATATCAATTTCTGCAGACTTAAGTTTATTATGCAATTTGATAGTATCCTCATCGATTTTCATTTTATCAGATTTATCAAAATTTTGTAAATTATTTTTAATCATTTTCCTTATTAATCTAAACTTTAATCTTAATATGTTGGTATACGTAGTTTTTTTAAGAGTGTCTGTCTCTTCAGTAACATGAATGTTAAATTTATCTTTCCATTGTTTACTTATTTCATATTTATTAGCAGAAAGATCAATTACATCATCCTTCAAGTCTTTGTATTTATCAGAAAGAAAATGATTTATATCTATTACTTTATTTTGATTATATTCTTTTTTAAACACATCTATAATTTTTAGATAGTTTTTATTTTCAAATTCAACATCTTCAATCTCATTTAAAAAATAATCAATAAATGATTTTCTATCTAAACCAATAACTTCAAAATCAGTTGTGCCATAATTTACAAGCATCCTTATACATTCTCTTTCATAAAAATTGATGGCAGAATTTATTGAATCATCTGTTTCTGATCCTTTTTCTTTTTTATCTATAAGATTATTTGATTGTATTATTTTACTTCCTTTACCAATCAATAATTTATTCATTTCAGAAATTAATGCTTGCTCATTTATCTCTAGAGAATTACTTGCCTCTTTTAAGAATACAGATCTTTTAATTGAATTAGGAATTTTAGATATAGATCTAACTATATCAAAAATCATTTCAGATTTTTTTACTGAATCATTTTTATATTTATCTAGCAATTTGACTTTGAATGATATTAGATTTGTTTCATTAGCGTCAATAAATTCTTCAAACTTTTGTTTCCCTACCCTTTTTGAAAAACTATCTGGATCTTCACCCTCTGGAAAAGATACAATTTTTACATTCATATCATTCTCTAATATCAAATCCATACCTCTTAAGGAAGCTGAAATTCCCGCTTTATCTCCATCATAAAGTATTGTTATGTTTTTAGTATATCTAGAAATTAATTTAATCTGATTAATTGTAAGAGATGTCCCTGATGATGCAACTACATTTTCTATCCCAATTTGAAATAAAGAGATAACATCAGTATAACCTTCAACCAAATAACAGTTATTTGCTTTTCTAATTATATTTTTTGATTGATATAGACCATATAATATATTACTTTTAATATATAGTGAGGTTTCTGGTGAATTGATATATTTAGGTTGATTTTTTACTTCAGATATAATTCTTGCACCAAACGCAATTGTTTTTCCGCTTAGGTTATGAATTGGAAAAATAACTCTATTTCTAAATCTATCATATTTTTTATTTTTATTTTCTAAAATCAATCCAGCTTTTAAAATTTGATCTTCATCAAATTTATTTTTTATCAAATAATTGTATAATGAATCCCATTTATCAAGACTGTAGCCAAGTTGAAATTTTTCAATCATATCTTTTGAAATTTTTCTATGATTAAAATATGTTAATGCTATATTTTTCCCCTCTTCTGTTTCTAAGTTTTCTCTAAAAAACATCATTGACTTATTTAAAAGTATTAGAAGACTTTCTTTCTCATTATTAAACTGATAATTTGAATCATTCTCATTTATTTCAACACCATATTTTTCTCCTAAATATTTTATAGCTTCTATATATGTCATACTATCTACTTCTTTTAAAAATTCAATAGCATCACCACCTTTTCCTGTACTAAAACATTTAAAAATTTGTTTTGTTGGTGAAACAAAAAATGATGGTGTTTTTTCATTTGTAAATGGGCTTAGTGCTTTATAACTTGAGCCTGACTTTTTTAATGAAACAAAATCACTTATGACCTCGACTATATCTAATCTGTCTTTAATCTCATTAATAACACTTTCTTTAATCATAATATACAAATATCATCAATTTATTATTTTTTTAATTTTTTAATTAAATATAAATTGCTAAAATATATGATAAATGAGAATCAAATATTTAAAGTTCTTTCAAAAGTTTCTGATCCTGTAAAGAAAAAAGATTTAGTAAGCCTAAAATCAATTAAAAATATTGAAATTCTAAAAAAATCAGTTACTATAGAAATTTTAACTTCTCCTTCTTCATTTAAATTAAAAGAGATAATAAGAAGAAATTGTATATCTGAATTAGAGAAATTAAAATCAGACTTAAAATATATCATTAATTTTTCTATTAATGATGAAAAAAATGATGTGATCGAAAAGAAGACAGAAATTAATAATACAAAATTTGAAACTAAAAATATTAAAAATATTTTAGCAATTACATCAGGAAAAGGTGGTGTTGGTAAATCAACAATATCATCAAATATTGCTGTTGGTTTAAGTAAATTGGGTGCCAAAGTTGGTCTTATTGATGCTGATATATTTGGACCATCAATTCCTACAATGTTCAATTGTGAAAATGAACAACCCTCTATTAAAAAAGAAAAAGAAAAAAATATTATTATACCTATTGAACAATACGGTATAAAATTATTATCTATTGGGTTGTTAATTCCAAAACAAAATGCTGTTATATGGAGAGGTCCAATGGCAAGTTCGGCTTTAAAACAAATGATATTAGATGTAGATTGGGGTGAACTTGATTATTTAATCGTTGATTTACCACCAGGGACAAGTGATATACATATCACATTATCCCAAAACTTTAAAATTACGGGAAGTATAATAATTACAACTCCACAAAAAATATCAACTATTGATGCAGAAAAAGCAGTTGCAATGTTTAATAAAGATAATACTAGAGTTCCAATTTTAGGAATTATTCAAAATATGTCACATTTTATTTCTAATGATAATGATAAACATTTTATTTTTGGAAAAAATGGTGGTAAGACGTTATCTGAAAAATTAAATTTAGAGCTATTAGGAGATATACCCATTGATAAGAATATATCAGAAAGTTCTGACAATGGATATCCTGTAATATTAAAAGACATAAATTCTTCAAAAATATTTATAGATATTTGTAAAAAAATTGCTGAAAAAATTTAAGTAATGATTTCAAATAATATTATTTTTATAAAATGAATGAAAAAAGCCTCATAGATAGAGTAGAATTAGCAATTGATGAGATAAGACCGTATTTGATTGCAGATGGTGGTGATATCAAAGTAATATCAGTTGATAATAAAAACATTGTAAATTTGGAGTTATTGGGGTCCTGTGAAACTTGTCCTATGTCACCTATGACATTAAAGGCAGGTGTTGAAGATGCTATCAAGAAACAAGTCCCTGAAATTAATGGCATAAATGCTGTTAATGGAACAAACTAATTTATTCTAATATGATAAAAAATATAGCCATCATTATGGGAGGCTATTCTTCAGAATTTGAAATTTCAATAAAAAGTGGTGAGGTAGTTTACAAAACTTTATCTGAAGAAGATGATTTAAATCTATATAGGATTATTATTAAAAATGATGAATGGTTTCACATTGATGATAAAGGGAATAAATTTCAAATTAATAGAGATACTTTTCAATTAATTAAAAACAAAGATATTATAAATTTTGACCTTGTATTCAATACAATTCATGGTATACCTGGAGAAAATGGTGAAATACAAAAGTATTTAGAAAATAAAAAAATTAAGCAAACATCTTCAAATTCTATTTCATCAAAAGTCACTTTTAATAAGAATGAATGTAAAGAAGCAATAAAATTGCTTGGTTATAATATAGCCAAATCAACAATAATTCATAAAGGAGATAGTTATAGTAGTGATATGATTTTCTCTGATTTAAAACTTCCATTGTTTATTAAACCTAATGAAGGTGGATCAAGTTTTGGAATATCCAGAATTGAAAATAAAAGTAATTTAATTCAAGCAATATCTAAATGTTTTGAAGAATGTGATACTGCATTAATTGAAGAGGAAATAAAAGGAAGAGAAATTTCTGTTGGTCTAATTAAACTAAATAATAAGTTAATTGCTCTACCACCAACGGAAATAATATCCCATAATACATTTTTTGATTATGATGCAAAATATAATGGAGAATCAGATGAAATAACACCTGCTAATATTAATGTTAATAAAATAGATGAAGCAAAAAATATATCAATTAATATTTATAAAAATCTTAGATTAGAAGGATTTTCTAGATGTGATTTTATTTTAAAAGAAAATAAATTTTATTTTTTAGAGGTAAATACAAATCCAGGTCTAACAGAGGAAAGTATATTACCACAACAAGCTAAAGCAGCTGGAATATCATTAAAAGAATTATTTAGAAGTGTAATCGATATTAATGAATGATTTAAAATTTATTGTTAAAAATATATCTATAATGCTAACATTAGTAGCATCAATAGTTTTCTTCATATTCTATATATACTTTCCATTAATAACTAATCATGGAGATACAATCACAGTACCAAATTTAGTAGGAATGGAATTGAGTGAATTAGATGATTTTCTATCTGATAGAGATCTTAGATATGAAATTCTAAATGATTCAAGTTATTCATCAGATTATCCTCCATATTCAGTTCTTCAACAAAATCCATCTGAAAATGAAAAAGTTAAAGAAAATAGAAAAATATATCTAACATTAAACTCATCTATACCTCCTAAAATTAAAATGCCTAAAATAATTAATGGTTCTGTTAAAAATGCACAATTAATTCTTAAGAGTTACGACTTAAAATTAGGAGATATAACTTATGTTCCAGATATGGCTAGAAATGCTGTGTTAAAAATTTATATCAATGGAGATTCAATTAATGAAAGTGATTTGATTTTAAAAGGCTCTATTATTGATCTTGAAGTTGGAAATGGATTAGGAAATCAAGTTTTTGATGCTCCTGACCTTATAAATATAGGGTTAGAGGAAGCAAAATTCACAATTATAGGATCTGGTCTAAGGTTAGGTAATATTATTTATGAAGACAGTGGTTATTATAACAATAAAGTATTAGATGAAGAAGGAAATGAAATAAATAAAAAACATTGGGTTAAACCTGGAAATGTATATAAACAATACCCTGCAAAAACAACAAAAGTAAAAATTGGAAGAAGAATTAATTTATGGATAGTATCAGGTCTTAAAGATGAAGAAAATTAAATATTTATCTTCGATTTTATTAATAATTTTATTTCACTTTGAAACACTCCCTCAAGAAATAATTATACTTAAGTTAAATAATGAAAAATATTCAAATCAGAGTTTAGATTCTATAGAATTACCATTTTGGGATGATTTTTCTTCATCAAAAACAGTAAATAATAGTTTATGGAGTAACTCAGAAAATATATTAATAAAAGATTATCATAATATAGATGCACCGAGTAAAAATGTGATATTATTTGATGGTATTGATAAAAATGGTAATCCGTATGACCATGAAATAGGATATGGAATATCAGATATTATTATCTCAGATATAATAAACCTCGATAAGCTTTTATTAAATGATAGTGTTTATTTAAGTTTCTATTGGAGATTTAATATTAATGGCGAGTTACCAGACTATGAAGATTCATTATTTGTTGACTTTTTAAATTCAGATAATAAGTGGCAAAATGTGTGGTTTCAAAATGGAGGGAAGATCAACAACAAAAATCAATTTGTATTTAAAAATATCTTACTAGACCAAAATTTCTTCCATGAAAATTTTCAATTTAAAATCTATAATAAAGGAAATACTAAAGGGCCATTTGACAGCTGGCTTATAGATTATATTTACTTGAATAAAAATCGTATAAAAAATGATTCAACTTTTCTAGACAGAGCTCTAGCTCATAATGGATATAAAATATTCAAAAATCATATTTCAATTCCACTTGATCATATTAATTTTTCAGATAATTTTTCAGATTCTATTTCTTTTCAATTAAATAATTTAGATAAAGATATTCAACCTATTAACTATACATTTAAGGCTGAATTACCATATAATAATAAAAAATATATTTTAAGCGAAAATGTCCCTTTAAATCCTATTCTAAATGCATATGAGAAAAGAACTATTAAAACAACACCAATAAAACTATCAGAATTTGATTTAAATTATGATAGTCTAAAAATAAATTTTTTGTTTTATATAGATTCTGGAGATTCTACATCATATAATCAAAATTTTTTAAAAAATGATTCTTCAAAATTCTCAATTAATTTTTCAAACTTTTATTCCTATGATGATGGAATTGCAGAATTTGCAGCTGGACTTAATCAAAAAAATTCGGAATTAATTGTTCAACACGAAACATTTAAAAAAGACACATTAACTCACATTCAAATTTTTTTTCCTGAAAATATTTATTCATCATATAATGATCAAATAGAAATATTAGTATATAAAAAATTAGATGAGAATAATTCTGAATTATCATCTCAATTTATCACTCCAAATTTTAATAACAGTTATAATGAATATAAGCTATCTAAACCTATTATTGTAAATGACACTTTCTATATTGGATTTAAACAACTTGAAAATACATTTTTACCCATTGGACTAGATAAAAATAATAATACTTCAAAAAATATATTTTATAAAATTGATAACAACTGGATTAATAATGATATAATATATGGAAGTATAATGATAAGACCAGTTTTTGGTAAATCTGAATATATCTTAACAAATAATAATAGAGAAGTATTTGATGAAATAATTACCATTTTTCCAAATCCTAGTAATGGAAAATATTTTATAAATAAAAAAATTGATTTCATCCAAATTACTGATGGAAGTGGTAAAATTGTCAGAAGTTTTAATAATGTTAATTATTTTGATATTTCAAAAAACAAAAAAGGCATGTATCTAGCTAGAATAGTTCATGAAAATAAATACTATTTTAAAAAAATACTACTTAAGTAAATTTTTTAAGTAGTCCATAGTATCTAAAATATTATTCACTTTATACCCTTTCATTCCAACATTTTCACAGCTTTCAATATTTTCTTTTATATCATCAAAAAATAGTATTTCATTAGACAAAAAACCTGAATCTTTAACAACAAATTCATAAATTTCTTTTTCAGGTTTTCTTAAACCCAGTTCATAAGAGTAGTATACTCTATTAAATATTTCATTAAAATTTTTACCATACAAATTAGTTACCAACGTGTCAAAATACTTTCTATGAATAGAATTTGTATTGCTTAATATCATTATTGAATATCTCTCATTTAAAGAGACTATATAGTTTAACAATTCCTCATTTATTTTAACAATACCTAAATTCCAAATTTTATCAATTTTAGAATCATTTAAGTTAATCTCACCTAATTTCCTCAATCCTTCTCTAAATTCACTTTCTGATACCAATCCCTTTTCATATTCATAAAAAAAAGACATTAATTCTGAATCATTCTTAGAATAGCGATAATCTAAACCTTCAAATGATCCAGATGGCTTACTAGATTTTTTTTGAAACTCTTTAATTGTATTTAGAGGATCAATATCTATAATGACTCCTCCTAAATCAAATAATAATACTTTAATACTCATTATAAATTAAAACTATTTATTTTTGACAACATTTTTTTAAGAATGTAATTTTGTTTACTATCTCAAAATATTGAGAGGGCCCATAGCTCAGTTGGTTAGAGCGCCCGGCTCATAACCGGTAGGTCCCAGGTTCAAGCCCTGGTGGGCCCACAATTATGAGATTAAACCACTAAATCAGGTTTGATTTGAGATAACCACTTATCAACTCTTTCGTCTGTCATCTCATGTTGGTTATCATCATCAATTACCAGTCCATAAAAATCACCTTCAGAATTAACACCAAGAGACTCATCAAAATCATATCCTTCAGTTGACCAAGATCCAAAAACT
>MDTG01407140.1_pt1 | contig 13528 bp, 11 predicted proteins | sample 811421 | NCBI WGS metagenome assembly MDTG01 (sample SAMN05326645, study PRJNA326480) | marine metagenome | isolation source: seawater | place: Pacific Ocean: South East | collected 2011 | reverse complement strand
TATCAATTTTTTGTGGGGCAATAATAGGTTCTTGTTTAGGTTTTTTGTGGTTTAACGCACCACCTGCAAAAATTTTTATGGGTGATACTGGATCATTATCTCTTGGAGGATCGTTAGGAGCTATTGGGATAATAACAAAACATGAAATTGTTTTAGCAATTACAGGAGGACTATTCGTTTTAGAGGCTGTTTCTGTAATAGTACAAGTTATTTCATTTAAACTTACAGGAAAAAGAGTTTTTAAGATGGCACCAATTCACCATCATTTTGAAAAAAAGGGTTGGCCAGAGTCAACAGTTGTAATTCGATTTTGGATAATTTCAATAATTCTAGCAATGATAGGATTAGCTACACTAAAATTAAGATAATGAATGAAAATTCAAAAATTTTTTTTGATAAGAAAATTTTAGTTTATGGACTTGGCAAAAGTGGACTCTCATCTTTTAATTTTTTAAAAACTCTAAGCGATGTTTATCTTTTCGATGATAATTTAAATCTGAAATTCAGAAGATCTGTCAAAAAAAGAATTCTACCATTTAAAAAATTATTAAATTTCAAATTAGATTTAATAATCTTGAGTCCTGGAATTGATATTAATGATTGTAAATTAAAACATTTATTAAAAAAATATAATCAAAATATATATACTGACTTAGATATTTTTTATTCATTTTATAAAAATAATTGTATAACAATAACTGGTACGAATGGAAAATCTACAACTTGTAAACTTTTATATGATATTTTAAAAGATCAAAAAATAGATACAAAATTAGTAGGAAATATTGGTTTACCAATTCTATCAGCTAAAAGGATATCAAAAAAAACGATTTTCATAATTGAAGCTTCATCTTATCAATTAGAATATAGCAGAATTTTTTCCTCAAAATATGCAGCTATTCTTAATATCTCACCTGATCATTTAGAAAGACATGGTAATTTGAATAAATATATTTTTGCAAAATTTAAACTCTTAAAAAATCAGAAAAAAGGATCTATAGGATTTGTAAATCGAAATGATCGATTTATTCAAAATAGAATTAATAAAATTTCATATAAATTTAAACTTAATCATGTTGATACAAGAATAAAAAAAAGTTTACAAAAAAAAATTAAAAATCAATATTTTTCTAGTAAAACGAATCAAGCAAACTTAGCATTTGTTTTACGAATCATAAAAAACTTTCCTATAAAAAAAAAAATTTTATTAAAGAGTATTAATAAATTCTCTGGATTAAATTATAGACAACAAATTATTTTTCAAAATAAAAGATTAATTATCATTAATGATTCAAAATCTACAAGTTATTCTTCTTCAGAGGAATTATTAAAGATGCAAAATAATATTTATTGGTTAATTGGAGGTATTCCAAAAAAAAAGGATAAACTAAATTTACCTAAAAAATATTTTAAAAATATTCAAGTTTATGTTTTTGGAAAAAATTATCAAAAATTTGTAAATGACTTAAGAAATAAAATAAAATTAAGAAAATTTACAGACTTAAAAAGAGCATTAGATATGATTCTAGCCGATATAAATAATAATAAAATTAGAAAGAATATTATCCTATTTAGCCCAGCTTCAGCATCATTTGATAATTTTAAAAATTTTGAGGATAGGGGTTTATATTTTAATAAACTAATAAAGAAATATGTATATAAGAGAAAAATTTTTTAATTATATTTCTTATTATCAATGGTGGAAAAGTATTGATAAATTTATCTTATCAATAGTTTTATCTTTGTTTCTAATAGGTTTGTTTTTTTCACTTGTTTCAACTTCTTTAATTGCATCTGATAAACTAGATACAAATACTTATTTTTTTTTTTTTAAACATACAATATTTGTCATTATTGGTTTCTTTGTAATTTTTTTCTTATCTTTTGTTGATGAAGATCAACTTTATAAATTATCAATTTTAATTTTTATTTTATCTTTGATATTATTATTTTTAGTTCCAATCTTTGGCGTAGAAATAAAAGGCTCTAAAAGATGGATTGACTTAATAATTTTACCCAGAATACAACCTATAGAATTTATAAAACCATTTTTGATTGTGGTGATAAGTTTAATAATTTGTTCACAAAAATTTACAAATTTAAATTTGAAATACCTACTATCACTTCTTCTGGTTATTTTAATTTCAAGTTTATTAATCATGCAACCAGATATAGGGCAAACACTTTTGATCGTTTTAAGTTGGATAATCTTAATTTTTATTTCAGGCATAAATATTTTTTTTCTTACATCTATTTTTATTTTTTCATTAATGGGATTATTACTAATGGTTTTTTATTTTGAACGTTTTGAATATATCAAGAACAGATTACTCTCCTTTTTTAACCCAGAAACAGGTACACATAATTTTCAATCTGACAAAGCGTTAGAGTCAATTAAAAGTGGGGGTTTTTTTGGTAAAGGTATTGGGGAAGGCACACTGAAGAATCAAGTACCTGAGGCACACACTGACTATATTATTTCAGTCATATCAGAGGAATTTGGAGTTATTTTTATTATGATAATTTTATTAATTTTTTTAATTTTTATAATTTCAGTTTTAAGAAAAGTTCATAGTGAAAATAACGAAAAAATTAAATTAATATTAACAGGTTCAATTAGTTTAATCCTTATTCAAGTAATGATACATGTTGGTGTTAATATAAGATTGTTCCCAACAACTGGCATGACTTTACCATTTTTAAGTTATGGTGGATCTTCAATAATAAGTATTTCTATTATATCAGGAATTATCTTAAATTTAACAAAGAGAAAATTGTAAACATGAAAAAAAATATCTTAATCTCAACTGGTGGGTCAGGAGGACATGTTGTTCCGGCAGAAATACTTCGTGATCATTTTAAAGAAAAATTCAAAGTTTTTATTTCTTCTGATTTAAGGGGGCTAAGATATCTTAGCAAGGAAAAAAATGATTATATTATATTTAATACTCCCAGACTTACTGTTGACTTTCTAATCTTATTTAAATTTTTTAAAATTATTTATCTTATAATTAAATCTTATCTGTACCTAAAAAATAATAAAATAAGAAAAGTTTTTTCTACAGGGGGGTACATGTCTTTACCTGTTTGTTTAGGTGCTTACTTATTAGGAATAGAAATTTATCTCTTAGAACCTAATATTGTACTAGGTAGAGCAAATAGATTTTTCTTAAAATTTTGTAAAAAAATTTTTTCTCAAACCAAGGATTTAAAGAATTTACCGAAAAAATACAAAGATAAAATTCAGATTATTACACCACTTGTCAGAAAAGAATTTTATGAAAAAAAAAAAATAGAGAATGAAAAAAAAAAATTTTGCTTTTTGGTTGTTGGTGGCAGCCAAGGTGCACAGATTTTTGAAAAAACTGTTCAGAATGTAATCATTAATTTATCTAAGAATTACGAAATTCAAATTATTCAACAAACCAAATCAGATAATATTGTAAATCTTAAAAATGTTTATGAAAAAGAAAATATAAAGAATTCAGTTTTTGATTTTGAGCAAAATTTTCAAAATTTAATCAATCAATGTGATTTTTGCATAACAAGAGGAGGAGCGTCTACTCTAGCCGAATTATCAATAATGAATAAACCATTCTTAGTCGTACCTTTGTTATCTTCTAAAGATAATCATCAATTCGAAAATGCAAATTTTTATAAAAATCTAAATTGTTGTTGGCTCATAAGTCAAAAAGATTTTGATTCTGAAAGCTTAGAAATCCTTTTGAACAATATATTGAAAAATAGAACAGAATATGATGTTAAAAAAGAAAATTTAAAAAAATTAAATTTTCAAAACACATGGAATAATATAAATCAGAAATTATTAAAAATTATTGATGAAAATTGAATTAGCAAAAAAAGAAACAATTCATTTTATTGGGATTGGCGGGATAGGCATGAGTGGACTATCTTTGATCATGAAAGCCAAGGGTTTCAAAATTCAAGGAAGTGACATCGGTATAAATAAGAATATTGAAAAACTAAAAAAACAAAATGTAAAAGTTTTTGTTGGTCATAAAAAACAAAATATTAGGAATGTTACAATTGTAGTTATTTCCTCTGCAATTAAAAAAAATAATCCAGAATTAATAGAAGCTCAAAGAAAAAGATTACCAATTATAAAAAGAGGTAAAATGTTGGCTAACCTTGTATCTCTGATGAAAAATATTGTAGTTGTTGGTTCTCACGGAAAAACAACAACAACTTCTCTAGTGAGCTCTATATTTGAAAAAACTAGATTAGATCCAACTATAATTAATGGAGGAATAATTAATTCTATAAAAGGCACTGCTAAACTTGGTAAAAGTGATTGGTCTATTTTGGAAGCTGATGAATCTGATGGGAGCTTTGTTCACATCTCACCAACTTACTCAATTATAACAAATATAGATAGAGAACATATGGATTTTTACAAGTCTATGAAAGATCTAAAGAATTATTTTTTAAGATTTATTAAAAAAGTTCCTTCATTTGGAAAGTCTTTTATTTGTATTGACGATAAAATTAATAATCAATTGATTAAAGAAGTCAAAAATAAAAATTTTTATACTTATGGCACTAAATCAATATCTAATTTTTTAATTAAGAATATTAAACAGACTAAAGATTACTCAAAATTTGATTTGATAATAAGGCTACCAAATATGAAAAAAAAAAAGATTAAAAATTTTAAAATCCCTTTGTTGGGCAATCACAACATAAGGAATTCAACTGCTGCCATAGCCGTTGCCTATACAGTTGGAATCTCAACTTCAGATATTAAAAAAGGGTTGATTAACTTTAAAGGTGTTCAAAGAAGATTTAATAAAATCTTTACATATAATGATGTAAACTTCTATGACGATTACGCTCATCATCCTACTGAAATAAAATCTGTTTTAGAGGGAGTAAAGAATGTTTTTAGTAATTATGAAAAAGTTTGTATTTTCCAACCACATAGAATATCGAGATTAAAAGACCTAAAAAAAGAATTTACTTATTCCTTTAGACATGCTGACACAGTAGTTCTTTGCCCAATTTATACGGCAGGAGAAAAGATAAAATTAGGATTTGATTATAATAATTTTGCAAAAGAAATTATTAAAAATTCTAAGGTAAAGCTGTTTATAGTTAACAATAATCTTCAACTAGCCAAATTTCTTAAAAAAAATATATATGGAGAAAAAATCGTCATTGGTATGGGTGCGGGCTCAATATCGAATTGGATTAAAAAATTACCAGAATTAATGTAATGCAAGAGAATGAATTAAAAAATTTATTAAAAGATTTTGGTGATAATGTAGTTTTTAATCAGGATCTTAAAAAAAAAAATTGGTTTAATATTGGGGGTAAATCAAAGGTTTATTATAAATCAGCTAATTTAAAAGAGTTAATTAAATTTCTAAAATTATTAAATAATAAAGAAAAAATTTTTGTTATTGGTGCTGGATCTAATATTTTGATATCAGATAGTCTTTTTGATGGGGTAGTAATAAAATTAAGCAAAAATTTTAATAGAACTTCTTTATTAAGAGAAGATGTAATTATTTCTGGTAGTGCTGTTCTTGATAATAATCTATCTCAATTTGCTGCCAAAAACAACATAAGTGGATTTGAATTTTTATCGTGTATTCCAGGATCTGTTGGTGGCGGAATAAGAATGAATGCAGGTTGTTTTGGAAAAGAATTTAAGGATATTCTATTATCGATTCAAGCAATAGATAGCAAAGGTAATCTTATCACAATACCTGCTAAAAAGGTTAATTTTGAGTATAGAAATAATGATCTTCCTGAAAACTTAATTTTTTTGAGCGCATCATTTAAAGGTGTAAAAAGTAATTTTAGCAAAATAAATAATGAAATTGATAAAATGAAAGCTGAAAAAAAAGAAAATCAACCTTTAAAAAAAAAAAACTAGTGGAAGTACATTCAAGAATCCTATTAATCAAACTGATAAAAAAGTTTGGGAATTGATTAGAGAATCTGTACCAAAAGATACTAAGTTTGGTGAAGCTTATATCTCAAGCAAACACTCAAATTTTTTTATTAATGAGGGCAATGCTTCGTTTAAAGATATGAAAAAATTGATTGATTATGTATCAGATCAAGTTTTAAAAAAAACAGGTATTAAAATATATAAAGAAATTAAAATATTGGAATAATTTGAAAAAAAAAATTTTAGTAATTTCTGGTGGAATATCTAAAGAAAGAATTATTAGCCTTGAAACTGGAAAACAAGTCGCAAAAGAACTTAAAAAAAATGGCTATTTAGTTAGAGTGTGTGAACCTGATCAAAATTTGATTTTTCAAGCCAAGAAATTTAAACCACAAATTATTTTTAATGCTTTACATGGCCAGTTTGGTGAGGATGGATATATCCAGTCAATTTTAGAAACTATAGAAATTCCATATACACATTCAGGCGTTATTTCTTCTGCTAAAGCCATGGATAAAGAAATATCTAAAAAACTTTTTTTAAAAAATAATATTTTAACACCAAAATTTTTTACTTACTCATTTGATAAAAAAAATCAAAAATTAATAAGCCTCATAAAGAACAAATTAAGTTTTCCTGTAGTAATTAAACCAATTAATGAAGGCTCAAGTGTTAATGTTTTTATTTGTTCAAAAACCGACATTATTAGTAAATTAAAATTACTTAAGAAGTATAAAAAAATTTTAATTGAGCAATTTATACCTGGACGTGAAATACAAGCTGCAATTATCGGTAAAAGAAAACTTGGCGCAATCGAGCTAAAACCAAAACGAAAATTTTATGATTATCAAGCAAAGTATAATTCAAAAGCTAAAACAGAACACATTATTCCAGTTGATTTATCCAAAAAAAAATATGAAGAACTGATGAATATTACATTAAAAACTCACAAATTAATGGGCTGTAGAGGTGTTACAAGATCAGATTTCAAATATAATAAAGGAAAGTTTTACCTTCTGGAAATTAACACACAACCTGGAATGACAAAACTATCTTTAGTTCCAGAAATATCAGCGTATAATGGCATCAATTTTCTAAATTTAATTAAATTAATTTTAAAAGATGCATCAATTAATAAGTAAAAGAAAAACAATTTACTTATTTCTGTTTTTTTTTCTAGTTTCAATTAATAATCTCACGATTATGAATCTTAGCTTTCTTGAGATTGATAAGATAGAAATTTCAGGGGTAAATATTGAAGAAAGTGAAAAAATAGAAAAAGTCATTAAAGATTTAAGTTTAGAAAATATTTTTTTTATTAATAGGTCTGAAATTTACAAAAAAATTATTTCCTTCAATATTGTTGATCAGTTGAAAATTTTTAAAAATTATCCATCAACTTTAAAAGTCGAAATAAAAAAAACAAAAATTTTAGCACTTACAAAGAAAGATGGATTAGATTATTTTGTAGGTTCAAATGGAAAGTTAATTAAAAAAAAAGCCCCAGCTACAAACTTACCTTATATATTTGGTGATTTTGATATTCATGAGTTTCTTAAGTTAAAAAGTAAAATTGATAAATCAAATTTTGAATTCAGTAAAATATTAAGTTTTTATATATTTAAATCAAAAAGATGGGATATTGAGACCTCTGAAGGTTATATTGTAAAGTTACCAATAAAAAATGTTGAAAAAACTTTAAATCTATTCGTGCAATTAGATAATAATAAAATGTTTAAAGATCAGATGATAATTGACTTTCGTCAAGAAGGTCAAATTATATTAAATGAAAAATAATTCAGAAAATAAAACACTACTCTTTGTAAATTTAGATAAATTTAAAATAGTTGTACTTGACGAACTTGATGAAGTTATCTTTAAAAGAGAACTTTTATTGAAAGCTTCTTCAGAAAAATTTAGTTTTGAATTATTTGAAGAATTTATAAATCAAAATATTTTTAAAATTGAAAAAGAATTAAATGAGTTTGTTAAGACTATTATTCTTATTATAGATCACTATGATATTTTTTCTGTAAATCTCTCAATTAAGAATAAAATGAATGATGTTTTGTTGAATACTAATTTGATTAATAATTTATTAATAGAGGCAAAGAGTTGTTGTAAAGAAACACTTGAAAAAATGGAAGTGATGCATATGAAAATTGATCAATTTTATATTGATAACAATGTTTACGAAATATTGCCTGATAAAGTTAGATTTAAAAACTTATCTGTTGATTTAAGTTTTATTTGTATTCCTAATAATTTTTTACAAAATCTTGAAAAAGTTTTAAAAAAATATCAGATATCAGTAGGTAAAGCGTTGAGTTATAAATATCTAAATACATTTATTGATATAAGTAATAATGAGCTTAGTTTAGTCTCAAAAAAAATCTTAAATGGTTTTAATCAAAATGAGGTAAGTTTCATCAATAAAAGGTCTAAAAACCTAAGTTTTTTTGAGAAGTTTTTTAATTTTTTTAATTAATTTGTATTTTCTCGTAATATTTGTTGTTTTTCATTTTTAGTTACTCAGGATTAAAAGTTTCATGTGTCTTTATTAAATCAAAAAACAATAAAAAAAAATGTCTCTTTAAATGGGATAGGTCTTCACAGTGGTAAAGAGGTTAAAATTATCATAAAACCCTCTAATCCAAACACAGGAATTGTATTTAAAAGAGTTGATTTAAAAGAAAACAATCTCATTTATCCAAATTTTATGAATGTAAGCAACACTGCTTTAAATACAACTATCAGTAATAACTTTGGAGTAAAGGTATCAACGATAGAACATCTAATGGGAGCACTTTTCGGAATGGGAATTGATAATGCCCTAATTGAAATTGATAATGAAGAGGTACCAATTCTAGATGGGTCAGCTAAATTTTTTATTAATGAAATTTTATCAGCAGGTTTAGAGTCAAGCAATAAACCTATAAAAATTATAAAGATAAATCAAAAAGTAGAATTTAAAAATGGTGAAAAATTTATATCAATTGAACCCTCAAAATTAAGTTTAGATATAGAATTTCAACTTAAATATCAAAGTAAGATTATTGGTAATCAAAAAAATAGTGTCAGCGTTTATGAGGATGATCTTACAGATATTTTTAATTCTAGAACTTTTTGTCTATATGAAGATATAGAGGCAATTAAGAAAAATGGTCTAGCAAAGGGCGGTAGTTTGGATAATGCAATAGTAGTAAAGGATGAGCATGTTCTAAATCCAGAGGGTTTAAGAAATCCTAAAGAATTTGTTAATCACAAAATATTAGATTGTATTGGTGATCTGTTTACAAGTGGATATAGAATTATAGCAAGTGTTAATTGTTCTCAAGGGGGGCATTATCTAACAAATAATTTATTGAGAAAAGTATTTGAGGATAAAAAAAACTTTTCTATTATTGAAATTCAAGAAAGAACACTTCCACACACATTGATAAATAGAAGTTTACTTAGATCTATAGCTTAATATAATATTCATCTTTATAATTTTTTTTATAGTATATATAATAAATACTATGTCCAAATTCAGAATCATTTTAATATTAATTATATTTTTTTTATATTCTTGCAGCAAAGAGGTTAAAAATATTAAATTAATAAAAGAACAAAGTCAAAATGAGGAAATGATTTCTGCATATAAACAAGGAATAAATTTTTTAAATATAGGTGATTATTTTGCGGCAAGTAAAAAGTTTTTAGAAGTTGAGGTCTTATTACCTCAATCTCAATGGGCACCAAAATCAGTTTTGATGGCCTCGTATTCTTATTATCTTCAAGGTTATTATTCTTTAGCAATTGAAAATCTTAAAAGATATTTCAAAACTTACCCTAAAGATAAAGATGTGGCTTACGCTCATTATCTTTTAGCAATGTGTTATTATGAAACTATAGAAGGTGAAAAAAAAGATTTGGCTCCTTTAATTTTATCAAAGAAAGAACTTCTATTTATTATAGAAAATTTTCCTGATACTGATTATGCGTATGATGCAAGATTTAAAATTGATTTAATTAATGATATACTGGCAGCGAAAGAAGTTTATATTGGAAGACATTATATAAAAAAGAAAAAGTGGATCCCTGCTCTTAACAGATTCAAGAACGTTCTTAATAATTATGAGACTACAGATCATGTTGAGGAAGCAATACATAGACTAGTTGAAATTTATTACATCTTAGGTATGGAGGAGGAGTCTCTCAAATATGCCTCACTCTTAGGTTATAATTATAATTCTGGTGAATGGTATAAAGAAACATACAAGATTTTTAATAAAAAATATAAAGTATCAATTCCCAAAAATAAAAAAGAGGAAAGTAAGATTTTAAGCAAAATAAAAAGTTTTTTTTAAAAAATAATGATTGATGAGAAAACTAAACAAGCATATTTAAAAAAAATAAGATTATTCAAAAAGTATAATAAACATTACTATGATTTAAATGAACCTTTAGTTAAAGATTATATTTTTGACGAATTAAAATTGGAAATAAATAATTTAGAAAAAAAATATAATTTTTCATATAATAAATACTCTCCTAAAAATTCTGTTGGTTTTAAGCCATCTAAAGTTTTTAATAAACAAAAACATTTGGTACCGATGTTATCATTAAGTAATGCTTTTGATGAAAATGATTTGATAAATTTTGAAAAAAAAATTTTGAATTTTTTAAATGAAGATTCAAACTTTAATATAGAATACAGCGCTGAGCCTAAAATTGATGGGATATCAGCCTCTTTAATTTATAAAAATGGAAAATTTGTTACTGGTTTATCCAGAGGCGATGGAAAAGAAGGAGAAGATATAACAGAAAATTTGAAAACTATTAAAGATATTCCAGACCAAATAAAATCAAAAAATTTTCCACAAGAAATTGACATAAGGGGTGAAGTGTTCATCCAAATTAGCGATTTTCAAAAATTAAAAAACAAGTTTGCAAACCCAAGAAATGCTGCATCTGGATCTTTAAGACAAAAAGATCCAAAAGAAACAAAAAAAATTCCATTAAAGTTTATAGCCTATACTTTTGGTTATGAAAAAGGCTTGAGAGCTGTATCGCAAAATGTGTATTTAGAAAATTTAAAGGAGTGGGGTTTTAAAACTAATCCTTTAAATAAAACTTTAAAAAAAATAAAAGATTTAATGACTAATTATAATGAGATTGAGAAAAAGAGAGGTGATATTGATTTTGATATTGATGGAGTCGTTTATAAAGTTAATAACTTTAAATTACAAAAAAGATTGGGTAATGTTTCTAATGCTCCAAGATGGGCAATTGCGCATAAATTTTCAGCTAATAGTGGTATTTCAAAAATAAAAAATATTGAAATTCAAATAGGCCGAACTGGTGCTTTAACTCCTGTAGCTAAAATCAATCCTGTAAATATTGGAGGAGTGGTAGTTTCCAATGCAACTCTGCACAATGAAGAAGAAATAAATAGAAAAGATATACGAGTAGGTGATACAGTTTTGATTGAAAGAGCTGGAGATGTAATTCCACACGTAATTTCTGTTGATCTAAAAATGAGGAATAAAGAATCAAAAAAATTTAATTTTCCCCTTAAATGTCCATCTTGTGGATCAAAAACTATTAAAGATTTTAATTTTACTACTAAAAAAGAAGATGCTGTAAGAAGATGTTCAAGTGAAGGTTATGAGTGTAAAAAAATGTCTATAGAAAAAATTAAACATTTTGTCTCAAAAGAAGCTTTTAACATTGAGGGTTTTGGTAAAAGAATTGTTGAGAATTTCTGGAATTTAAACTTAATAAGATTTCCGCAAGATATATTCAAACTCGATTTTATGAAAATTGAAAGTTTAGATGGATGGGGGGAACAATCAGTTGCTAATCTGAAATACTCAATAAATTTAAGAAAAACAATTTCTTTTGAAAAATTTATCTTTGCTTTAGGTATCAGGCATATTGGTTTAGAAAATGCCAAAATCATATCTAAAAACTTAAAATCATTGAAAAATTTTATAGCATTACCAAAAAAAAGTAATTTTGATGAATTAATAAATATTGATGGGATAGGTGAGACTCAGATCAATTCAATTAAAAATTTTTTTAATAACAATACAAATTTAAATGTTTTAAAAAATTTAAATGAATTACTAAAAGTAAAAGATGTGGAAACGCCTAAACTCGGTGGTTTATTAAATGATAAAACATTTATGTTTACTGGTAAGCTTTCTAACATGAGCCGTTCGGAAGCAAAATCTTTGATAGAGAAAAATTCAGGATCAATAGTTAGCAATGTAACAAAAAAACTTGATTATCTTATTATTGGTGAAAAACCAACCAATAGAAAAGTTGATGCTGCAAAAAATTTAGGTGTAAAAATTTTAGACCAGTCTTCCTGGTTAAAAATGTTCAAATAAAACCTGCCAACCATTTTTTTTCATTTCTATTTAAAAAAGGGGATATTTTTGAGTAAACTTTAAGATGATAATTAAAAAGATAGTTTTTCTCATGTTTTGTTAAAAGATTAAAATTAATTAATTCTTTTTCTATTGGAGCTAAAGTTAAATTTTCGAAGGCTAGTTTTTTTCCAATTTTTTTTACATATACTAAGTTTTCAATACGAATTCCAAACTTGTCCTTTTTGTAATAACCAGGCTCATTACTCAGTATCATACCTTTTCGAATTTTTACTGAATTAGATTTTGAAATAGCTTGCGGACCTTCATGAACATTTAGAAAAAAACCAACTCCATGACCTGTACCATGATTATAATCAAGCTGATTTTTTTTTAGAAATTTCCTTGCATCTTTGTCAATCAGTTTTCCGGTTTTTTTTTTATTAAGATCGCTTTGAGCAACAGCAATATGTCCTTTTAAAACATTTGTAAAAATATTTTTTATATTTTTATTTTGACCCTTAAAGCAGATAGTTCTTGTTACATCTGTTGTACCAAATTTATATTGGCCACCAGAGTCACACAAAAATATTTCATTTTTTTTTAAGAGTTTTGTATTATTTTTTGTTGCTCTATAATGAACTATTGCTCCATTTTTTCCACTGCCTGCGATGGTATTAAAACTAGGAAATAAATATTTTGAATTCATTTTTCTAATTTTTTCTAATTTATCTTGTGCATCAACTTCAGTTATGTCTAATTTTTTTAAATTTTTTATCCAATAGATAAACTTTGTTAATGCTACACCATCGATAACGTGAGTGTTAATCATATTTTTGATTTCAATATCATTTTTGATAGATTTTAGTAAATAAATGGGGTCTTTTTTTTTTATTAATATTAAATTATTTTCTAATATTTTTTCAAAATACAAAGAACAAGTTTTTTCATCTATTATAATATTTCCCTTTTTTAAGTTATTAAATAATTTTGAAATATTTTTTGGATCAATTATCTGGTTTTTTTTTATTTTTTTTTCATTAATAAGTTTTGTTGTTTTATTTCTCTCTGCAATTAAGTAAACTTTTTTTTTCTTAGTCAATAAAAGATTACAATTTGGTACTGGACTAGTTGGACTGTCGTATCCCCTAATATTTAATAACCATGCAATATTTTCTGGTGCTGTTATAAATAAATAATCACAATTATTTTTTTTTAAAAAAGAAGAAACTTTTGCTATTTTTTTGAAGTG
>MDTG01295045.1_pt1 | contig 13528 bp, 13 predicted proteins | sample 811421 | NCBI WGS metagenome assembly MDTG01 (sample SAMN05326645, study PRJNA326480) | marine metagenome | isolation source: seawater | place: Pacific Ocean: South East | collected 2011 | reverse complement strand
GCCACAGGCAACAACAATATGTAGTCCATCTATCATTAACTATATGATATAGCGAGACAGTTAGAAAGACTAGTCGCATATTTAAAAAAAAAGCTATGAAAAACACTGCACTTCAGGAACTAAGTGAATTTGATATTTTTTATATACACGACATTGAACCCATGCAATAAGTTCAACCAATTCAGAATAGGATGCACCACCTAAATTGATAAAAAAATTAGCATGCAGATCCGAAATTTTGACCTGTCCATGAGTATGCCCCTTAAGTCCTAATGATTCAATAAGTTGACCGGCAGAATGTTCAGGGGGATTTGTAAAGACACTTCCAAATGTTTTTTCATGAAGTGGTTGAGTTGATAACCGTCGATTAATATTTTGTTTAATCGCCTTTTTTATCACAGCAGACTCAGCTGGATGCAAATTAAATGTTACTGAAACAACAATCATGTCAGATCCTTGAATTATACTATGACGATAGTTAAATTGAAGTTGATCAGCTTTAAGGGTTTCGCAATGACCGTCACGAAAAACAATATCAACTGTATGAATAAATTGTGAAATCTCTTTACCCCAGCAGCCAAAATTCATAGCCACCATGCCACCTACTGAAGCGGGTACTCCGGCCATAAACTCTAGTCCTGACAGTCCATTGTTCATCATAATTTTCATGAGTTGGTGGACACTGACACCCGCACCAACTGTTAAACGTGTGCCATGGCATTGTTGCATTGATTGATCAGAGGTGATGTTAAAAGATGGAGATAGTTTAAGTAAATCATAAGTAATGTTAGGAGAAATAACAGTATTAGATCCTTTTCCTAATACCTTAAAGTTAGGCTTACTAGCAAGATATGTTTTTAACTCTTGATAAGAATTAACAGTCACAAGAGCGGGAACATTACCTTCATTTTGAAATATTGTTATTTTTTTTATTGCAATAGACATATATGAGTTAAGACATTTTCAGTTGAGTTAATAGGTTTTTCGCAACGGTGTGAATATTACCAGCACCCATTGTTAATACAATATCTTTAGGTTTAAGTAAAGGTTTCAGGTAAGACGGAATATCTGTAAGTTGAGAAATATAGGTAATTTTTCCAGGATGTATTTGTTGGATTTTGTCAGTAAGTATTTTTGAGGATATATTTAGAATTTCAGATTCTCCTGCAGCAAAAACATCAGTAATAACAACACTATCAGCATCAGAAAAAGATTGAATAAAGTCTGAAAAAAAGTCATGAAGCCGAGTATAACGATGAGGTTGAAAAATGCAGATTATCCTTTGGTTAAAACTTTTTTTGATACCTGCTAAAGTAGATTTGATTTCAGTGGGATGATGCGCATAATCATCATAAATAGTAATGTCATTCACCGCACCAATATAAGACATGCGGCGTTGAGTTCCTTGAAAGGAACTAAGCCCAGCTTTAATGTCTGAAAAAGGGATATCATTTTTAAGTAAGCAAGCGATTGAAGCTAATGCATTATAAATATTATGGTGACCAAATACTGCTAAATTAATTTGACCTAATTCAGTCTTATTGTAGTGTGCTAAAAATGAAATCCCTTTTGGGGAAAAATTAATATTAGTCGCATAAACACCAATTGAGGTGTCGACACTATAAAAAAAAATATTTTCTTTTACTTGGTCTTCAATAATAGTCATGAGATTGAGGTCGTCAGCATTAATATATACAGATCCTTTTGTATCGATTGTTGTTTGAATTAAAGTTTTAAAATGTGCGTGTAAGTTTTCAGTTGTTTTGAAAAAAGACATATGATCTTTTCCAAGATTAAGGATAACTAAATCAGACGCATTAAAGTCAAGAAAAGAGCCATCGCTTTCATCGGCTTCAATGACAAAAAATGAGTCATGACCACAGTGATAACTACTATTTTTACTCGTTAATGAAGATCCAATAATAAAGCTAGGGTTATAATTAGCAGATAATAAAATATGACTAATCATTCCCGCAGTAGTTGTTTTACCATGAGAACCCGCAACTGCAATTCGTGAATTTGCAGATTTAAATAGTTGATTGAGCATTAAGGATCGGCGAAATACATTTTTTTTATGAGTATTAGCATAGCAGAGTTCTGGATTATCGGGAGAAATAGCACTTGAGTATACAATAGCAGTAGCTTGACAGACTAAGGATGTCTTTTCATGACCAATTTGAATCGATATGCCTTTATTTTTTAAGGTAGTAATTGCAGGTGAGTTCATAATATCAGAGCCAGTCACTGTATAACCTTTGTCAACTAAATAATGAGCAATTGGATTCATTCCACTGCCACCAATACCAATACAGTGAATATGATCACTATGATATAAAATCATGCGATTAAATTAATTCCATATGGCTTAGTTTGACCCAGCCTTCTAAACCATTATTTAATTTAACTTTTGCCCAATCATTAGACTTTGCTAATATAGTTAATTCAATTCCTTCATGAATATAAAATAAAGTCGGTAATATTTTTGATGGCCCTGATTTGACGGCTGTTTTTTCAGCAATAATAACACTGTATTTTAATGATATTTGCTGATAATATACGGCGCCAAATAAACTCCAAGATAAAAGTGTTGCTATAAAAATAGTAAGGGAAACATTTCTCATTAATTCAGGGCGATAGCGTTTTCGAATATAAATCAAATATATAATAAGCAATATAAGCAAACTACTATTGGCAATCCAAAACAAGTTAACAATAGATAAACGCATTAAGCGGTCTCGAACTAAAATAATAAAAGAATCAGTATCATTGACTTGGTTAATGACTTCTTGTCGGGCAATTGCTAAGTTTTTAGATAAGTCAGAATCATACCCCATCAGTTGAGCTGATTTACGATAAGAAAATATAGCATAACCAATTTGATTTGTTTTTAAATAAGTATTTCCTAAATTATACCAAAGTGGCCCATTATCTGTATGTTGCTTAATAAGTTCAGTATAAATAGTAAGCGCTTGATCATAATGACCTTTTTTATATAATTCTTCAGCATCATAACTATTGAATGCCGTTATGAATCCAGACATCATTATTAGCAATAATAGCAATCGCAAGATAATGACCATTATTTATCCTCCATAAGTTTTAGTGTTGATATAATCATATCAATTAATTGTTTTTGTTGAATATCGGTTAATATATTAGTTGAGTAGGCCATTTCAGAGATTTTATTAATTAGAGATAACAACGCATTAATTTGAGATTGATTAAATGATGCAGACTGAAGAGTCATTTGAATTTGATCATTTGTAAGACCATTAAATGGGGTACCGACTTTACTTGAAAGATAGACTAAAACAAGTTTATAAAGTTGTGATATAACTTGATCTTTTGGAATAGCACTTGATTGAATGATAGCTAATTGCTTAAGCGCAATAGCATATGCTTTTTTTGAATTGAGTTTTTGTTTGTCGGGACGATAAAATAAAGATTTTAATTTAATAAAGGACAAACTTAATATAATCAAAAAATTAATGATTATAAATCCTAATCCAAGAATAGTATTCCAAGGGTATCGATTGCGAAAATTAAGATTAGGGATAGGTTTTAAATAATTAATATCTGTTTCAATCACATTAATTGATGAATGAGCTTCAGTCATATCAAGTTCAGCTTTTGCATTGGGTAGAACAGTAATAATTTGAGACGCTACAATCGCTTGACGATAGTCATTTTCTTGAGGAGAAAAATATGAAACTGAAAAAGTAGGGATGAGTTGCTGACCTGCTTTTTGTGGAATGATGATGTATTCAAAAGTACGCGTACCTGAAACTTGATTTGTATATGAAATATCATCGGAAATATTAGATGAGTAAAGTTTTAATTGAGGGTCAGGGATAAAATCTAATTTATTAATTGACTTTAAATGGCCATTACCTTTAAGTGACAATGTATAAGTAATAGGTTCTCCAACTGAAATAGTATAGCGGTCTAACGCCCCTGTTAGACTATAGTCACCTACTACGCCTGAAAATTGAGGGGGCTTATTTTTTTTAGGTAGGGGCTTGACAGTCAGTTTAATTGGTTTTGATTTGAGTAATTTTTGGCCATCAAAAACACTAACAACAACTGCAATTTGTGAAGATTCAATCATTTTAACACCAGGGTCTATTGGAAATAAAGCCGTATGGTTAATAAATTGACCATAAAATTTTTTTCCTGAAAGCATTTTAATCACAGGTTCTGTATTAACAGATAATGGTTCAGATAAAAATCCAGTAAATGAAGGGACAGCATGTTGAATATCAGAAAAAAGCCGAATACGTCGATATAGTTCAAGCGTATAAATAAGTTGTTCTCCTACAAAAACAGTAGATTTATTAACAGAGGCATTTGCAAAAATATCTTGAGTGTCTTGATGAGACGTTGATGTCTTATTCACTTGAGTTGAAGAGGGTGCCGCAGAGATATTACCTGTAACAAGTAATTTAATCTTATTTGATTGGTAGGTTTGGTTATTATACGAAAGCGTCGCAGGTTCAATAATTATGTTTCCAATTTTATTGGGAACTAAAGTAAAAACAAAGTTAAGTGATCGATGCGCTGTCCCTGCACGGCTATCAAACGAAAATGATTGTGACTTTTGTGATCCACGTACAGTAAATTGAGATGAAAATTCAGGAAATGTTATATCTGGGTTACGAGGGACATTACTCCCTGATAAAGATAAAGTATAGGAAAAAGGTTGTCCTTGTTTTAAAACAGTTTGGAGTACTGATGCGTTTAATGTGAAGGAGTTATCACTTGCATGACTAATAAATGTTAAACAATATAAGCAAATAAATAAATAGTACTTCATTATAAATTACCAATCATTTTCAATAATTATTTCTTGGGGCGGGAGTTTAGTATGCTTTTTGCGAGCTTCTTTTTCAAGCTGAGATAATTGATCTAATAGTTGAGAAGCTTGTTTTTCTTCTTCATCTTCTTTATTTTGTTGTTGATTCTGTTGTTGTTGTTGTTGTTGATTTTGTTGTTGTTGATTTTGTTGTTGTTGTTGTTGATTCTGCTGTTGTTGATTTTGTTCTTGTTCTTGTTTTAGTAATGATAAGGCAAGTTCTAAATTATGTTTAGCATCATGATCCTGAGGCGTTCTGCGAAGCACTTTTTTAAAATAGTCAATAGCAGAGCGATAATTTTGGTTTTTCAATGCGGTTGTCCCATTATTATAATCTACTACTGTTTGATGAGGATGGGTAGTAGGTAATAACTGTGATGCCATATCATAGGCTGTTTCTGCACTTTCAAAATCGCCTTGCTTAAAATAGATATTACCTAAATTTGAATAGTTTTGAGCTTTATGGTGTCTTGAGTTAAGTAATTTTGAAAAAGAAGCCAATGCGTCATCATAGTTTTTATTTTGGTATGACTTTTTACCTTTTTGGGAATTAAAATAATCAAATAATTCAAACCCATAAGTTGCTTGATATAAGAAAAATAAACTAATAAACGTAAAATAAATAGACATTTTTAAGCAGAATCCTTTTCTTTTTGAGAAATTGATTTTTTCTCACTAAAAATAAACTCCATTATAAGAAAGAAAAGAGCAGGAATCAAAAACCAATAATAGCGGTCTTGACGATATTGACGTTTTTCTTTACTTAAAGTAGTTTTTTCTAATTCAGAAATAATACGATAAATTGAATTAATAGCAAGTGGTCCGGTATTAGATAAGAAGTAATGACCATCTGTTAGCTGCGCAATTTCTTGCAGTAATAACTCATTAAGTTGTGATATGATGACCTGACCTGTTTTATCTTTTTTTAACCCAATGCGGTTTCCTGCGGCATTATAAATTGGAATCGGTTCTCCACCAGGTGTTCCAATTCCAATAGTAAATATGGTAAGGCCATCTTCAGCAGCTTTTTTTGCAGATTCAATGGGATTATTTTCGAAAGATTCACCATCAGAAATAATAATTAGTAGCTTTTTTTTACTTTGACTTTGGCGATTAAATGCGAGCCGAGCCGTTTTTATTGCAGTCGCAATATCTGTCCCTGGTGTAGGAATTGAACCAATTTTAATATCATCCAAAAACATATGTAATGCACTATAGTCTGTAGTAAGTGGGCATTGAATAAAGGCCGTACCAGAAAAAGCGATTAAACCAACACGATCTCCCTTTAGAGATTCAATCAAACCTTTAATTTCTTGTTTAGCACGCTTAAACCGATATGGTCGCGCATCAGTAACAAACATACTTGCTGATGTGTCCAGTGCAATAAAAATATCCTGTCCTTTTCGTGATTTTGTTTCAATTCGAAGTCCGTATTGAGGTCGTAAAAATGAAATGATAATCAATGAAAATGCAATGATAAAAAAAACATGTTTCCAAAAGCGACGTGTATAGCTTAAGGTAGGGATTACTGTTTTCCATAGGTTTACTTGAATGAGTCGAGATAACCGCTTTTTACGTATTTGGTGACCGATGATAATAATAACAATTGCAATCGGAATAACAAATAATAAGAATAAGTAATGACTATTATAAAATATCATGGTATTTTTATTGCGATTAAATTGCTAATAATTAATTCAAGTATAAGCATTAATAATGCAAGTCCAATGAAGTAAGGAAACCACTCTTTGTAAGTCGCATAGTTAGTCGATTTTATTTCACTTTTTTCAAGTTCATTAATTTGAGATAATATTTTTTTTAGTGTAAGGCTATCAATCGCTCTAAAGTAACGTCCATTTGTAATAGATGCAATTTGAGTTAATGTCGTTTCATCTAAAAATGTTTTTTCTTGACTATAAATTTTGCCATATAATGGATGTATATAGGGAATAGAGGCGCCCCCTTTTTTACCAATACCAATAGTATAAATTTTAATGCCGAGACTTTTTGCTAATTCAGCTGCACGAACCGGGCTAATTTCACCACGATTATTTTCTCCGTCGGTTAATAAAATTATGATTTTAGAACTTATTTCACTTTCTTTCATTCGATTAAGGGCAGTGACAATTGCCATACCAATCGAAGTTCCTTGGCCAGCATCATTTAATGAAATGGAGTCAAGTAATGAAAGAAGCACGTTATAATCTAAAGTTTGGGGACATTGGGTATACGCATCTCCTCCAAAAATCACCAAGCCAATTCGATCAGATTGACGTTTTTTAATAAAGTCTCGAATAGTGGTTTTTGCTACAGCAAGGCGATTATTGGGTTTAAAGTCTTCTGCAGCCATACTCCCAGATACATCTAGTGCCAACATAATATCAATTCCTTTAGAAGTAATGTCTGTTTCGATTAAAACACCTTGAGGTCGCGCTAATGCAATAATAATAAATGAAATTGTAAGTATACGACTGAGTAATGGGAACTTTGATAAAAAAAAAGTTCGACGATGAGCGATAGATTTTAATTGAGCAACATTTGAAAATTTTAAAGTTGTGGTGACGGATTGATTACGAATATAAAATAAATAACAAATTAATGGGATAAATAACAATAGATAGAAAGGATGCAAAAAAGACAGCATACAATTTAAATAGTCGTTTGATTTATAATATCAATACAGGTATCAATAATACTGTTATGAAAGTCTTGATTAGGTGTAATGCGTGCAAACTTGATTAATTGACTAGAGTTGAGAACAAGTTTTAACTTTGACATTGGTTTTTCAGGTAAAATTGAAGAAAAATGCATTAAAATTTCAGTTGTCGTAAATTCAAAAATATTTTTTTCATATCGTTCTGATAAGTAATCACGTAAAATATCAACCAGTTCAATATAAAAGGAGTCATGATCGTTATTATGATAAAAGTCAGATTCTTTTAATTGATTAAAACGTTCAATATAACGGGTGTTAATGGGACGATCATCAATGGGTTCTTGGATTTTAGCGGGGGAAGTAACCCATTTAGACTGACGTTTTTTACGGATATAGAGAAAAAGAGCAAGGCACATGGTAATTGCAATAATAGTGATCAAAGACAATTTAAGTAGTGAAAGTGTAGGGAATGCAGTTAAAAGTAATGGTTTAATATCTTTAAATTGATTAGTTTGGTTCTCTGTTACAACAGAGTGAATCGTAATCAGTTGGTTTGCAATCGTATAAGTTTTATATTGAGTTTTATTTTTTAAAACAATATTATGCGTCGGAATGATAAATTGACCTGTTCCAAACAGTTTTAAATCATAGTTTAAATGGATATCGTATGCTGTGCTGGATTTTTTCTTATTAACTGTGTAGTTAGTTAATTCGATATCATAATCAGTATTATTAAATAATGTTTTAGGGGGAACGTCAACCAATGTAGAAGTAATGGGGTATTGAAATGAAATAGAGTAACGAAATGCATCTCCTATTGTAATATAGTTTGGACTGATGCGAGTTGAAAGATAATTTAGTGTGGGTGGTTTTGCAATTTGATTGTGTGATAGTTGATTTTTTTGCCTATTTAAGTCAGGTGTTATTGTGATTGGGGGAGGCGTAAGTTTATGTATTTTTCGTTTATTTTTTTTAGAAATAATAATTTCATGTGCTGGAATTTGATGTTTTCCTTGTTCAAAAATTGCAATATCATAATATAATTTAAGCGTATAAAGAGACCCGTTTAATGTTTTTTTAAAATTATAATCAATGAGCTTATGTTCATAAGGAGCAGCATTAAAGAGTGTTTTAGGTGGAATAGAAAGAAGTTTAGTATTTTTGGAGTAAACCACTTTAATCATATATCTTACTTTATTTCCCAAGGATGTTTTTTGGGGTGTGACTGAATAATGGACAGACTCTGCATGAATTATAGTGATCAATGTAATAAAAATAATGATGCTATATTTAATAATCATAGTTATATTTTGGTTAACCTGTGATTAAAGTAATGGGATAAAGGCTCAACATAAGATTTAGATATGTTAAGGTTAATAAAATCTAATTTAAGGGATTTAAAAATACGATTCAATTCTAAAGATTGTGATAAAACCATATTCGCATAAGTATCTTGAACTAAAGAAGAATTCAGGTATAAGTGTTCACCTGTTTCATTATCTTCTAAAGAAATGATTCCACAGTTCAAAAGTGAATGTTCACGCGGGTCGTATAATACGATTGGTACAACATCATGCTTTTTAGTAATTAACGATAATGCAGTGTCAAGATTGTTATCTAAAAAATCAGAAATGAGAAAAACAATGGCTTTTTTCTTAATCATTTTTACTAAGTAATCTGTTGCGATTGCAATATTAGTTTTTTTACTTTTAGTCTGATAATGGAAAATATCTCGAATAATACGTAACATATGTTTTTTTCCCTTTTGAGGAGGAATAAAAAGTTCAATTTGATCTGAAAATAACAGAAGCCCTACTTTGTCTTGATTGTTAATTGCAGAAAAACCTAAAATAGTTGCAATTTCAGTTGCAATTTTTGATTTGGTTTGAGTTTGGCTACCAAATTCTTTAGAGCCACTTAAGTCAACCATTAATATTACAGTGAGTTCACGTTCTTCTTCAAACTCCTTAATATGAGGCCGTCCAGTTCGAGCAGACACTTTCCAATCAATAAAGCGTACATCATCACCAGTTTGATATTCACGAACATTAGCAAAACTAATGCCTTGGCCTTTAAAAACAGAGTGATAACTACCTGAAAAAGTAGAAGATACCAATTGACGTGTCTTGATTTCGATTGTTTTAATTTTTTTAATAAGCTCTTTAGATAGCATTAATAAAATCCTATTTAAGGCACTTCAATTTCTGAAAAAATACGATTAACAATTTCTTCAGAGTCAACTTCTTCGGCTTCAGCTTCAAAAGAAGGAATTAAACGATGACGTAATACATCTTTTCCAATTGCTTTAACATCTTCAGGCGTGACATAGCCTCTTCTTTTAATAAATGCATGGGCTTTTGCGGCTTTAACTAAGGCTAAGCTTGCTCGAGGACTCGCTGGATAAGCAATGAATTCTTTGATGTTATTGATATTGTATTGCTCAGGATAACGTGAAGCAAATACGATATTGAGGATATATTCTTTTACTTTTTCATCAATATAAATGTCGTTTACTACTTTTTGAATACGCTGAATGGTTTCTCCAGAAATAATGGGATTAACGGTGGGCGTACTATTAGATCCCATTCTGTTGATAATTTCTCGTTCATCTTCTTTTCTGGGGTAACCTATTTTTAATTTCATTAAAAATCGATCAACTTGGGCTTCAGGAAGCGTATAAGTTCCTTCTTGATCAATCGGGTTCTGCGTTGCTAAAACTAAAAATGGGGGAGCTAGATCATAAGATTGATCTCCAATTGTTACTTGAGATTCTTGCATGGCCTCCAAAAGGGCACTTTGGACTTTAGCTGGCGCCCGGTTAATTTCATCCGCAAGAATAAAGTTAGCAAAAATAGGCCCAAATTTTGGAAAAAAATCTTTTTTTGTTTGATCGTAAACCATAGTGCCAATTAAATCAGCAGGTAGTAAATCAGGGGTGAATTGAATACGTTTAAAAGAAACAGAGGTAATATCTGATAGTGTTTTAATGGCTAATGTTTTTGCCAGGCCAGGAACCCCTTCTAATAGCAAATGGCCACCGGTTAGAACACCGATAAGTAGTCGTTCAATGACATAACGCTGACCAACAATTACTTTTTCAGATTCTTGAATTAAAGATTCAACAAACTTTGATTCTTTGTCTACAACTTGATTAATTTGATCTAGGCTCTTAGCAGGATGACGTTTGTTAGTTTGAAGAGATTGATTAGGGTTTCCTTGATCTTCAGAAACATTAACCATATTTAGATCAGAAACACTGTTAGACATAAAAACTCCTTCACATTAAAGCTTAGACATACTTAAGTCGCTTAAAAAAAATATTTTTAAATTTCTAATCACATATTATATAAGTTCTTGAATGACTTGCAAAGTAGAAAAAGAAAAATTATATTAAAAGATCGGTATGGTAGCTAATTTAAAAAATAAAAAATTTAATATTATTGTGGCACATGATCAAAATAATGGAATTGGATTTAATGATCAATTACCTTGGCAGCTGTCACAAGATATGGCTTACTTTAAACAGACAACAATGGGTAAGAAACCGTATCATAATACAGTTATAATGGGTCGAAAAACATGGGAGTCTATTCCAAATTCATTTCGACCATTACAAAATCGTAAAAATATTGTTTTAACGCGGAATAAAAAACAGAATTTAGAAGAGGGTGTCGAAGTGGTCTCTACGCTTGAGGATGCACTAAGTGTAGCAACAGGAACCGTATTTGTCATTGGAGGGAGTATGGTTTATGAGAATGCGATTCATAATTCAGCATGTGATAAATTATATGTTACCGAAATTCAGTCACGATTTAACTGTGATCGTTTTTTTCCTGAATATAAAAATCAATTTGATTTGATCTCAGAATCAGATGATTTTTATGAAAATGGACATCAATTTAAGTTTAAGCAATATGCTTATTTAGAGAAGACTAGAAATAGTTAATTCAATACTCAATTTTAATGCTTATACAGTTTCAACTGAAACATAATATCATTCTGCTACCATTTTCGATCAAGCCATTGATATAGATAATATTAATCATTTAATGCCCCGACGGGCTTTACGGCGAGACCAAAGAATTTTTAGATCTGGGTTAGTCTGATTTAGATCTTTTATAGTCTTTTTATATATTCTTGTATCCTCCAAATTAAGCGTCTTAAGACTTTTAAGACTCGCTAACTTTTCTACAGTATCATTAATTATCTGTGCACATTGACGTAAATAAAGCTCATCAAGACTTACAGAATTAGCTAAGTAAGCTATACTCGCATTAGTTACTTTGTCACATCCAGATAAATTAAGCCAGTTAAGCTTCTCAAGATTACCTAAAGGATCCACACTAATTAAAGCATCACAAGAAGTTAAAATAAGCATCTGAAGATTTTTACAACCCGCTAATGCATTCACATCAGTTACATTTTTACAACTATATAAATTAAGCGTTTAGCCAATAACAAGTTCACAACCCGCTAACACATTTACATTTTACCTCATTACAATGATATAAATTAAGCATTTCTAGATCCTCACGGTTAGCTAATACGTCCGAACAAAAAATAATTATAGGGTAGGGGGCATCCTAGGTTCCATGAATTAAAAACTGACCAATAACGTATCTTATTAGACACAATTGGGGTTTTGAATAGGAATAGTGCCATTGATTACATTTTTTGCATCACTATCCTATTTTTTTGTTTAAGGAAGGACTTTATTAAAGCCCCTTATTCTCTTTTTTTGTGATCCTGATTTTTTCTTTTTATATTGTGATCCTAATTCTATGTTTTCGAGAGAGGGATTTGGTTCCGTACATGAGGTTAATTTTTCGTTTCTAAGTTTATATAAATATTTAGAATGCTGATGGTCATCATGCGGTAGTAATGAACTTGTTCTTTTTATATCATTCCAGGTTACACACTCAAGTGCTGCCAATGAATCTATAACACATTGCTCTCTACCTACTTCAGTACACATCTTAAGAACGTTTCTTAAGTCATTTTCCGTTGCTGTTTTAAGAATCTCTTTTACGCTTTGAGGTAAATCTCTAGCATCCAGTATACTACGTGTTAAAGTATCTTCCATAAATTTTTTCAGTTCTGGATTATCCCATTTAGGCAGATTTTCTAAATTTGGGGTAATTGGGTTTAGTGTTGGTTTTGGCAAGATAGTTGGTTCTGGCGGTATAGTAGGTATGCGTGAATTATTTGAAGTATGCGGTAAATAATATCCTATAGATAGGGCAATCAAATACGTACATACTCTAAATGATTTCTTAAGTACGCTGTTTCTTGTCAAATTTGTACAACTTATTTCTGTATTAAAACAGTTTCTTTTAGAGTTCTTCGTGTTTTTTTCGGGGGTTTCTGATTTTATATTTTACTCTTAAATTTTTATCTTATATTTAATTATCGATTTAAGTCCCCCAAAAATTGCAACTAATTTTACAACCCTTGTATTTCGATCGTAAAATATAGGAATAATTAGTCCGAAAGAGGTGAAAAAAGGATGACAATTCACCATTTTTGGCTAATTTTTTTCAACAGAAACCTAAGACACCTCAACAATTGATTAACCAATAACAAGTTGTTTACGATGATCGATATATCGATAGATGGTTGCTCTACTCATATTAAGAGCAGAGGCTATTTCTGTGACAGTTTGATTATTTTTCATGACCATTTGATACGCAATTTCTTTTTTATCATTGGCATGAATAGTTGGTCTATCGCCTAATTTTAATGATCAATTAGCTAATAATATAGCCTTTTAATAGACGATAAATTAACAGTTTTGGGTAATTAGTGCCATTGATTGCAGTTTTTGAATTACTACCTATTTTTCTTCTTTTAACTCATTCTCTGATTTTTCTGAAGAAGGAAAACTTGTCTTTAAATTAAGCTGGAGTATTTCTTTTATGGGCGTGGCAAGAATTGTTTTTGGAATAGATTGAATGTATGTTAAGGCATTTGCAGGACTGCCATTGACGATGTCAAAAAATGTATGAAGTTCTTCAATAAGG
>MDTG01194092.1_pt1 | contig 13528 bp, 10 predicted proteins | sample 811421 | NCBI WGS metagenome assembly MDTG01 (sample SAMN05326645, study PRJNA326480) | marine metagenome | isolation source: seawater | place: Pacific Ocean: South East | collected 2011 | reverse complement strand
CTCTACTATTTGAAATATCACCATGATTTTCCTCTACTAAAAGAGCTTTTGATTCATCTGTTGAAGTTTCTTCTTTTGAATACAAAATATCTTCATCTAGAGAGTCTTTTACTTCTTGATCAACATTACTTTGAATATTTTCATCTGCCAAGAAAGGTGTATCAATTTTATCCTCATTATTGATTATATTATTTTTTTTATAAATTTCATTATTAATATTAATTGGTGCAAAGCTCTCTAATGTATTTTTTGACATACTGATATTAGCATCTATCCCAGTTGCAACAATACTTACTCTTACAAGACCTTCAAGTCTATCATCACAAGTTGTGCCATAAATTATATTTGCTTCTTCATCTATTTCTTGTTTAATTCTATTAGCAGCTTCGTCTACTTCATAAAGTGTGATATCTTTACCACCTGTTATATTGATTATTAGACCTTTAGCTCCCTTCAATGAGACATCATCAATGAGTGGATTAGCAATAGCTGCCTCAGCAGCTGCAATTGCCCTTCCTTCTCCTGATGCTTCTCCTGTTCCCATCATTGCTTTACCCATTTCTGACATAACTGTTTTTATATCCGAGAAATCAAGGTTTATCATTCCTGGCTGTACCATTAAATCAGTTACTCCTCTTACCCCAGCGTAAAGGACATCATCAGCCATTTTAAATGCGTCAGAAAAAGTTGTTTTTTCGTTAGCAATTCTGAATAAGTTTTGATTTGGTATTGTAAGCAGAGTATCAACGTATTGTTGAAGTTCTTCAATTCCCTTTTCTGCTAATTTCATTCTTTGAGATCCTTCAAAATGAAATGGTTTTGTTACAACACCAACAGTTAATATCCCTTTCTCACGAGCAAGCTTTGCTATAACTGGTGCGGCGCCAGTACCAGTTCCTCCACCCATTCCTGCAGCAATGAACAACATATGACTTCCATCAAATTTATCACTAAGATCTTGAATTGCTTCTTCAGCAGCCTGTCTACCAATGTCTGGTCTCATCCCAGCACCTAAACCTTTAGTACTATTTAATCCTAATTGAATTTTGTTTGGACATTTTGAAATTTGTAATGCTTGTGCGTCAGTATTTGCAATTAGAAAATCAACGCCTTCTAAGTTTGCGCTAATCATATTGTTTACTGCATTACCACCTGAACCTCCAACACCTAGAACGGTAATTTTTGGATGCAAGTTTTGGTCTACATCTTGTATTGAAATATTAATAGTCATCTAATTCTCCGCCGTTTTATAATGTTTTTAACGATTTGATATCGAAACCGTCAACATAATTTACAATATATAGTATTATCTAAATATATTGATCAAGCCAAGAAAAAAAGCTTGAAAATCCATGTTTTTTCTTAGATTTTGACTGTTTATATAGAAAATTTATTCCATGTATTTTTGGGTCAAACAAAATTGATCCAATGACATCACAAAAATTAGGTTTATTATATTTATTATCTAAATTATGTAAGTTTATTGGATAAGCAACTCTAGCTCCACTTGCAAAAATAGTTGATACATATTTTTCTATATTATCTAATTGTGAGCCGCCACCAGTTATAACAACATTATTAATCTTCTTATTACTAAAATTATTATCTTTTATTTTTTGCCATAACATTTCCAAAGTTTCTTCAACTCGTGGTTTTATTATTGAGTTAAGGTTTGATCTTGTAATTTGATGAAAAGTATTTTTATCACCAGTAATTATAGGAGTCTCAATAATTTCGTGATCATCACTAGGTGAAGAAATCAATGACCCATACAAAGTCTTTAATCTTTCTGCACTAGAAATAGTTGTTGATACTCCTCTGGCAATATCTAAAGTAATATTATTACTCCCAACTCCAATTGTATCTCCAAATATAAACTTATTATTCTCAAAGATTGATATTGAAGAAGTTGAATAACCTAAGTCTATACATATTGTACCTAATTCTTTTTCATCTTTAGTTAATGATGACAAAGCTGATGATAATGGAGATGGAACATAGTTTTCAATACTTATTTTTAAATTTTTAATTACATTTGAAAAATTTTCTACATATTTTCTTTGTGTCAGAATTTTATAAAAATTTATTTTTACAAAATCAGAATAATTACCTAATGGAGCCGTGAAATATTGATTATTATCAATACCATAAGAAATGATATTATTAAACAATTCTAACTTATCTGGTGAACTATTAAAGAAATCTGATTTGTTGATAATTTTTTTTAAATGTAATTCGGATATTTTTTCATTATTTATTTTAATTTCAGAGTCATAATAATGTGAAGTAGAATTCAAAAGAGATACATTTAAATTTATAGAATTCAATTTAGTTTGAGATAATTTTTCTGTTTCATAAATAAGTGATTTAATTTGTTGTGATAAATTTTCATAATTTAAAATAATATTTTTTTTTATATTTGTTGTTGGGATACTAAATGTTGATAAAATATTTATTTTATCATAATTCTTATAATCGACAACTATACATGAAATTTTTGAATTACCAATATCAAGACCAGCTTTAATCATTAATTATAATTTATAAGAGTTTTATTTATATTCCTTAAATCAAAATATTTTATATTATTCAAATCTGTTTCGCTAAGATTTTTTTCTATATTCATAAAGTTTTGTAATGAAATCTTAGGTTTAGTTTCAGACAACATAAGTTTAATATTGTTTTTCAAATATATATCCCATCGTCTTTTTTCGATATATTCAATACTTTTTATCTTATATTTTTTTTCAAAATCTATTTTTTTGATAATATTTATTATCGAGTTTGCTTTTAAGTTTGATGATTTTCCAAAAAAAATTAATAATTTTTCATTTGTATTTAATGTTTCATCAAATCTTCCAATTATTTTTCCATTAGCATCAAAATAAAATAATTTATTGTTAAAATTATATAAACCTATTGGAATATATTCTTTCAAATCTATAAAAAGGGTATCTTTATAATTTGTTTTTAATTTTATACTCTTAACCCAATTATTTTCTTTTATTTCAACACTTATTTTATCAAAAGGGAGTAAGAAAATTGAAGAGTTAGAAAATTTTTCTAATTTTTTTTCAATAAAAGTATATTTAACTCTATTTAAACCACTTATACTAAGATTATTATACTGGTATCCATAATTTTTTGAAAAATTTTCTACTACATTAGTTATATTAATTAATAAAAATTTTTTTTGAGAAAAAATGAAGTAAATTGAAATAATAACAATAATTGAAAATATTAGATAATACGAATTTTTTGTATTAAAAAAAGAAAACTTTTTTCTATTTAAATTTCTTGACATATTTTTAATTAATATTTTTTAATATGCCTTTAATTATATTTTTAAATGATATATTTTTATATTTTGCTTGTTCAGGAAATAATGAAATTGAAGTTAGCCCTGGTTGAGTATTAGTCTCAAGATAATATATTTTATTTCTTCTTGTATTTAAAATAAAATCTGTTCTAGCTATAGATTTGCAACCTAAAATTTTATGAGATTTGATGGCTATTCTAAGACATTTCTGATAGTTTGATTTATTTATTAAAGCAGGTAAAATATGTTTTGCATAACCTTTTGTGTATTTGGCCTTATAGTCAAAAAAAGTATTTTTAGATTTTATCTCCGTAACTGCTAGTGCTTCAATTTTATTATAAAATTTTATAGTTGATACTGTTAATTCCTTACCTGTTATAAATTCTTCAATTAGGATTTTGTTATGAGATAAAAGTTCTTTTTTAAATACATCTATAGAATCTATTAAATTTTTTAAATCACTATCTTTCTTTATAATTTTTATACCAAAACTAGATCCGCTTTTACTAGGCTTAATTATAAATTTTTTAAATTTTTTTTTAAATTTCAAAAGTGTATTGTAATTTAAGTCTTTTTTATTAATTATTGAATATTTTGGAGTTAAAATTTTGTTCTTAATAATAATTTTTTTACTTAACACTTTATCAAAACAATTCTTAGATGATGTGAAATTTGAATGCGTAAATTTAATTTTATTTTTTTTTAATATTTTTTGTATTTGTCCATCTTCTCCAAAAGGACCATGAAGTGCATTAAAACAAATATAATTTTTATATTTAGATATTTTTTTTTCAAAATTTTTTGGATTAACTTTTAATGATTTAAATTTTATCTTAAGCTTTTTTAATGTTTTTTGAATTTCTTCTGAACTTTTAAGTGAAACGGTATGTTCTTCATTATATCCACCCTCTAAAATTAATATTTTATCAAAAGTCACCTAAAATTTTTACCTCCCAATCTAATTTTATATTAAATTTATTGTAAACTTTATCTATAATTTTTTTACCTAGGTTTTCTATATCACTAGCAGTTGCCTTACCGTTATTAATCAAGAAATTAGCATGTTTTTCACTTACATATGCATTTCCAAATGTCATACCTTTACAACCACTATCTTCAATTAATTTAGCAGCAAACATATTCGGTGGATTTTTAAAAGTGCTTCCCGATGTTCTGCTTTTAATAGGTTGGGATAATAATCTTCGTTTTTTGATATTTTCCATTTTCTCTTTTATAATTTTACTATTTCCATAATTAAAATTAAAAATTGCTTTTGATATAATTTGGTTTATTTTTATATTCGAAGATCTGTAATTTAAATTTATATCTTTTCTCATAATAATTTGTTTTTCTGATTTTATATTAAAAATTTCTATACTATCCAGTTTATCTTTGGTTTCTGAGCCAAAACATCCTGCATTCATTTTAATGGCACCTCCAATTGAGCCAGGTATTCCACTAAAAAATTCAAATCCTTCAATATTATTTTTTAGTGCATAATTAGATAAACTTAGGTCAGATGTTGCCGCTCCGACTTCTAATTTATTTTCTTTAATATTAAGACTATTAAATTCCTTACCTAATTTTATTATTGTTCCATTAAATCCTTTATCTCTTATCAATAGATTTGATCCTGCACCTAAAATATAAAAATTACTATTATTTATTTCATTTAAAATGATTTCTAATTCTTGACTATTTTCAACAATTGCTAGTGCTTTTGCCACTCCGCCTGTCCTAAACCATGTTAGTCTACCTATGTTATAATTAAAATAGATTTTGCTTTTTAATTTCTTTTCAATTTTCAATAAATTACTAGACATTAACTATCCATAAATTTTTTTGCAATATTAGAAATTGAGCCTGCGCCCATAAAAATTATTGTATTTTTTTTTGTTGTATATTGATCCAATGAATTTTGTAAGTTTTTTAAATTTTTTAAATACAAGACATTTTTATTAACTTTTGATATATTTAAAAAAATATCTTTTGAAGTCGCTCCTTTAATTGTTTTTTCTCCAGCAGAATATGTTTCTAAAATTATTAAGTATTTTATTTTTGACAAAACGTTTATAAATTCTTTCATTAAAGTTTTTGTTCTTGTGAAACGATGTGGTTGAAAAATAACTATAATCTCATTTTTTAAATTTTTTGCTGCATCTAATGTTGCAGAAATTTCTGTGGGATGATGAGCATAATCATCATATATATTGGACTTATTTTTTTTACCTAAAAAAGTAAATCTCCTCTTTACACCAATATAGTTTGTCAAAGCTTTGTTTATGTCTTCATTTTTAACACCAACTAGTTTTGATGCAATGATACTAGCAGTACCATTAAGAATATTATGAGTTCCTATTGTGTTTATTGTAAACTTATATTTATTAGAGTGTGAAATTTTATTATTATTTACTTTTAATTTGAACGATGTATTTTTTTTATTTTTTTTAATATCATATATATAAACATCTGCTTTTTTGTTTTTAATAGAATAAGTTATAATATTTCTTGTTTTAATTTTTTTTATTAAAAATTGTAAATTTTTATCATCAAGACATACTATTGAAGTTCCATAAAATGGAAGCATATTAATAAAATTTTCAAAAGACTTAATCAAATATTCTTTTGATTTATAAAAATCCATGTGTTCTATATCTAAATTAGTAATAATAGAAATTTGATGAGGTAACTTTAAAAAAGATCCGTCACTCTCATCTGCTTCAACTACCATCCAATCGCCTTTTCCGTACCTATTATTTTTAGAAATAGAATTAATTATTCCACCATTTACAATAGTAGGGTCTAAATTGGATTGACTTAAAATATTACCTACTAAACTTGTTGTTGTAGTTTTTCCATGTGAGCCAGCTATTGCTATTGATTTTTTATTTTTCATTAGTTCACCAAGCATATCTGCCCTAGAAAGAAGTGGAATTTTATTGATTAGGGCTGCTTTAATTTCAGGGTTTTTTTTATTGATTGCTGATGAAAAAACAACTGCGTCTACTGAATTAATATTATTTTTATCATGACCTAAAAAAAATTTAATACCTTTTTTTTTTAATCTTTTTGTATTGTCATTTAGAGTAATATCGCTACCCTGAATTAAATATCCTTTGTCTTGCATTAATTCTGCAATGCCAGACATTCCAATTCCAGATATGCCAACAAAATGAATTTTGATCTTATTTTTCATTAGTAATTAATTTATAAATTAAAGAATTAGAATTCGTAACTTTAATTTTTTCGAATCTTTCTCTGATAATTTTTAGTTTATTAACGTTTCTATACATCTCATGAATAAAATTTTTTGCTTTATTATATTCGTCTTTTCTTTGATCTAAAATTATGGCAACCTCATGATTAGTCATCACTGAAGCATTATAAAATTGATGATTATCTTTTGCAGAAGGAAGAGGAATTAAGATTGATGGTATTTTATATCTTATTAAATCATTTATCGATCCAGCGCCTGCCCTAGATATAGCTATTGTTGTATTTTGTAAAATTTCATCAATATTGTGAAAATACTCTTTTATAATTATTTTTTTTTTCAAATGTTTTAAATCCATTGATATTTTAGAAATGTTTTTTTTTGGACATTGAATTATAAATTTTATATTTAATTTTTTATCATCAAGAAGCTTGATAAGGTTCAATGCAAAACTTGAAATGTATACTGACCCTTGACTTCCACCAAAAATAAATATGGTAAATGATTTATCAAAATTATATTTTTTTTTATATTTTGAAACATTATTTTTTTCAGGAGAACCAACGATGTACGAATTAGATAAATATATTTTTTTTTTATTATTAGTACCTAAATCAAAATTAAGAAATAATTTATTTGCATACTTTAAATAGAAATTATTTGATCTGCCTATAATAGAATTTTGTTCATGTATATAAATTTCTATATTGTAAAATGGTTTTAACAAAATACAACTCATCATTGGAAAAAAAGATGCATAACTACCAAATGATAGAACAAATTTAGGTTTAAAAATAAGTATAATTAAAAATGATTTCAAAAAACCTATAAAAAGATTTAATAAACCAATAACCTTTGAAAATATTCCGCCGTTAAGATTTGAACTATTAACTATATTAATAATACAGTTCGATTTATCAATATAACTGTAACCTCTTTTATCCAAAATAAGCCTACAATTAATATTTTTACTTATAAGATAATTTGCAAAATTATTTGCCGGAATTACATGTCCTCCAGTACCGCCTGTAATTATTAAAAATTTATTTTTCATAAATTCTCATTTTTTTTATTGGTTAAGGATAATAAAAAACCAAAAAGTAATGCTATAGATATCATTGATGAACCGCCATAGCTAACAAAAGGAAGTGTCATGCCTTTTGTTGGAATTAAGCCCAAGGAGCTAAATATATTTATTAAGCATTGTAATCCAAAAGAACAAATTAAACCACTGATTGCAAGAATTTTATAAGGGTCGTCTAACTTTAAAACATTTAATAGAGTTCTTACGATTATTGATAAAATAATTAGAATAATAATCAAACAAAATATAAAACCAAGCTCCTCACCAGCTACGGCAAATATGAAATCTGTGTTTGCGTCTGGAATTTTCTCCTTTAGAATTCCTTGCCCAGGACCTTTACCAAATAGTCCACCATTTGCAAAGGCTTTCAAACTTAAATCTATTTGATATGTATCTGCTCCACCTAGACCGCCAAGAAAAGAATTTATTCTTGATTGTACATGGTCAAATATTAAGTATGAAAAAATTGAAATACTTAAAATAAATAGAAAAGCCAAAATAACTAAATAAATAGATAATCCAGCAACAAATAACTGGCAAAAAAAGGTTGCTGAAACAAGAACTGTCATACCTAGATCTGGTTGCATAAGTATTAAACCTAACAAAACTAAGCAGAATATAAATAATACGGGTAGATAAAATTTCTTATCCTCAATAGATCTACTAATACACCATGCTGATAATATTACAAAAATTGGCTTTATGATTTCGGATGGTTGTAGAGTAAAATTAAAAATTTGAATCCATCTTTTTGCGCCTTTTACTTCATAATCTAAAAAAAGTATTAGAAACATTAAAAAAATTAAAATAATAAAAGCAAATAAGGAAATCCTTCTTATACTTTTGTTATCTAAGCCAGCTAATATAAATAACAAACCTAAAGAAATCATAAAAAAAACTGTATGTCTATTTATCGAAAAGTACTCATTAATAGAAAAAGATAGAATTAAACCAGTGATACCTAATGATAAAATTAGTATGAAGTTTATTCTATCGATGGTGTGCCACCAATTTTGTAGATATCTCATGTTTTTTTTAAATGCTTTAGAACTAATTTTGTAAATTCTTCTCCTCTTTCCTCAAAGTTCTTATATTGATCATAAGAGCTACAAGCTGGAGCAAATAAAATTGTAGATTGAGTTTTATTAAATTTAATATCTGCAAAAACATGATTTATTAATTGTTTTAGATCCTTAAATCTTTTTACATAAATATTTTTTTTTAATTTATTTTCAATAAATTTAGAAGATTTTCCAAACAAATAAATACAATTAATATTTTTCTTAAAATTTAAAATAATTTCAAAATTTTTTTCCTTTGCAATGCCGCCTAAAATTAAATAAATATTATTATAATTAACAATAGAATTTATAGTTGAGCTAATATTAGTTGATTTACTATTATTAATAATTTTAAGCTTTTTATTCTCAAATATAATTTTTGATCTATAAGGCAATCCTTTGAAATTTTTAATAACATCAAAAAAAAATTTTTCTGATAATTTTAACAGTTTATTGCATATATACGCTATTACTATATTCTGATTATTAAATTTTCCACTTAAATCTCTGGAAATATATTTTACATCTATTTTTTTATTATTATGGAAGTAGTTATCTAATATAAAGCTATGTCCCATGTAAACATCAGCCTTAGGGTTTAAAATTGAAAAACTTATTTTATTTTTTATATTTTTTTTTTCATATATTTTTTTTGAAAAACTATCATCAATTGAGATTAAATTAAAACCATTTTTTGTAATTATATTTTTCTTTTGATTAATATAATCGTTCATATCTTTATATCTATCCAAATGATCGTATGATAAATTTGTAATTATTGATATTTTACTATTAATATTATTTACAGTTTCAAGTTGAAATGAGCTTAATTCGATTACATGATATTTATATTTTTTTTGTGATAAAAAAGCGTTACACAATGGATCTCCAATGTTACCTCCTACAAATCTTGAAATTTTTTGTTTTTTTAAAATATCTCCAATTAATTTTGTTGTTGTTGATTTACCATTTGTACCAGTTATGGCAATTACATTTTGTTTCTCTAAATTCGAAATATAAAAATTTAAATCCCTCTGAATTTTAGAAGTTTTTTTTTTAAATTGAAATTTTTTCTGTCTAAGAGATATTCCTGGAGAAACAAATATTTTGTCAAAATCAATCAATTTACAATTTTTTTTATCTATAAAAAGATTTTGATTAATAACTTTTTTTAATTTCTTTCTAACTAAATCATTATCATCCCATATTTTAAAATCTAAATTTTTTTTTTCTAATAGTTTTACTAATGAAATACCTGACTTTTGAAGACCGTATACTAAAAACATTTATCTAATTCTCAAAGTTGATAGACCTATTAGGGCTAATACAATTGTTATAATCCAAAACCTGATTACAATAGTAGACTCAGCCCAACCCTTTTTTTCAAAATGATGGTGTAAAGGCGCCATTAGGAAAACTCTTTTCCCAGTAATTTTAAAAATAATAACCTGAAGTACTACAGAAAATGTCTCTAAAACAAATAACCCGCCTATTATTGCTAGTAAGATTTCATGTTTGCACATAATAGCCGTAGTTCCTAATGATGATCCCAATGCTAATGATCCTGTATCACCCATAAATACTTTAGCTGGTGGCGCATTGAACCATAAGAATCCTAGAGCCGCACCAATTAAAGAGCCACAAAATACTGCTAACTCACCAGTGCCAGGTATGTATTGAATTAACAAATAATTAGCAAATAATTTATTGCCCGAAATGTAAACTATTAATAAAAATGACATGGATACTATCATCACAGGTACGATTGCCAATCCATCTAATCCATCAGTTAAATTTACAGAATTTGCAGAACCAATGATTATAAAAATAGATATAAAAAAATAAAAAAAACCAAAGTCAATTATTAAATTTTTAAAAAAAGGTAATGTCATTGAATTACTGATAATTGGATCTAAATTTAGGACTATTAGATAAGTAACTAACAATCCAAATAAAATTTGAAAAGAGACTCTTACTAAAGAAGATATGCCTCGACTGGAATTGGTTTTTACTTTTTTATAATCATCTGCAAATCCGATTAGACCAAATAGTAGAATTGTTATTATAGATATCCAAATAAAATTATTTCTTAAATCAGCCCATAAAAACACAGATACCAAAATACTTAAGATAATTAATAATCCTCCCATTGTAGGAGTTCCTTTTTTTGCGATTATATGTGTCTCGGGACCGTCATCTCTTATTGGTTGGCCCTGAGGTTGAATTAATGATAATTTATTTATTAAATAATTACCAAATATAAGTGAAAAAAAAAGTCCAGTGAGTATAGCAGCACCTGCTCTAAAAGTTATATAACTAAAAATATTTAAGAAACTAAATACAGATTGATATTCATAAGCTAGATATTTAATCAAAACTCTTTACCTTTTTTTTTAATAAATTTACTGCAAAATTATTTACTTCTGTGTTGTTTGAACATTTAACCATAATAATGTCATCATTATGAATATTTTTATATAAAAATCTCATTATTTCATTTTTGCTATCTAGATAAATAAATTCATTTTTTTGTTTGATTGATTTTTTTATAGATCTTCTAAGGAATTCGCCACATAAAATAACAAACTTAAAATTAAATTTATCTATATTTTTAATTAATTTAAAATGAAGTTTATCTGTATTTACTCCTAATTCGTTCATGTTGCCTAAAATTAGTATTTTTTTACTTGAATCTTTTTTGATGCTATCAAAATATTCAATACTCTGTAACATTGTATCCGGATTTGCATTATATGATTCATCTATCATTATGATTCTCTTTTTTTTAATAAATATGTGATGTGTTAAACCTCTTCCATCTACTGGCTTTAAAAATTTATATTTGTCAGATATAATCTTATTTGAAATATTATTTTCAGAGAAAAAAGCATAACAAAATAATAAATTATTTAATCTAAAAATAGTATTTGATTTAGAATTTATTTTTTTGATTTTTTTGTTAATAGAAAATATCACTTCATAATTTTTTCCTTTAGTTTGAATACTTTTTATAAAATACTTATTTGAAGAATTTCCAATTTTAATAACTTTTAATTTTTTTTCATTATTAGCTTTTCTAAGAATTTTTTTTTCATATTGATTAGTTATATTTAAATAAATGTTTCTTCTTTGATTATTATATTTTAATAAAAATATATCTGATTTTTCTTTTGAAATATTATTTCTAGTCTTGAAATTTTCTAGATGAGTAGATTGAATATTTGTTATAAAAATATCTGTTGGCTTGATAATTTTTGTTAGATATTTTATTTCTCCAAAATTATTTGTTCCAATTTCAAAAATTGCATATTTTGATTTTAAATTTAAATTCAGTATTGATACCAAGACCCCCAATTCATTGTTATAACTTTTTTGTGAAAAAGATATTTTATGATATTTTTTAAGGAAAAAAACTAATGTTTCTTTTAAAGTTGTTTTACCGGCACTTCCCGTTATACCAATTACTCTATTTTCATATAAAGATCTTTTTTTTACTGCTAATTTAATTAAATAATCAAAAATATTTTCAACAAGTAAAACTTTTTCATTCCTAATAAATTTCTTATTATCAGTTATACAATACTTTGCTCCTTTTTTAAGAGCAGAATTTATAAATTTATTTCCATGATAATTTTTACCTTTAAGAGCTAAAAATATATCACCTTTATTAATTTCTAAACTTGATATTTTTATTTTGTTACTTTTTTTTATAACATATTTTTCTAACTTTGTATTTATATTCATCTATTAACAATTCGTTTAGCAAATTTATAATCATCAAATTTATATTTTTTATTTTTTATAATTTGGTAATTTTCATGCCCTTTACCAGCAATAATTAAAATTTCATTTTTATTTAATTCTTTAATTGCCTTTATTATGGCTTTCTTTCTATCAGGTATCTCTATAGCTTTTGGACAATGTGCCAGTATTTTTTTCCTAATTTTGGCTGGATTTTCATTTCGAGGATTATCATCCGTAATATAAGTTACACTTGATAATTTATTTGCAATTTCTCCCATTAATTTCCTTTTTGTCTTATCACGATCGCCTCCACACCCAAATAAAAGGACAGGTTTTTTATTATTATAAGTATATGATTTTAATGTTCTCTCCAGTGCTTCAGGCGTATGAGCATAATCTATTAAAATAGTAGATTTTTTTTTCTTAAAATCGATTTTTTGGAATCTACCTGGAGGATTAATTACACTAGACAAAGTTTTAATAATTTTTCTTTGATTGATTTTAAGAGCTAAACAACAAGATATAGCACACTCTAGATTTTCTAATTCGATTTCACTATTTAACTTTAAATTTTTTATATTATATTTTTTTTTATTGATATTAAGAAATATATTATTTTCTTTTTTCTCAAAATAAACTTTTTTTCCAAATAAAATTATATTTTGATTTTTTAACTCTAGTTTTTTTATTAAATTTGATAAATTATTTATTCTTGAATTTATTACTGCATAGTTGTTATCTAAAAGATATTTATTAAATAGTTTTAATTTTGATTTTTTATACTGAAGCATATTTCCGTGATAATCCATATGATCTTTGGAAATATTTGTAATTGCAGCAATATTAATAGGGTAATTTCTTATTCTATTTTGTTCTAAAGCATGGCTTGAGGCCTCAAAAATATATATATCTTTTTTTTTAAATGAGCCATACTTATACAATTCTTCATATGCTGGAGTTGTCAAGCTTAGTTCATCTTTTTTTACTCCATTTTCATAATATCCTAAAGTTCCAACAGTGGAGTTATTGATTTTTAATAATGTTAAAATTTGAGAAATATACCAAACTACTGATGTTTTTCCATTTGTTCCAGTTATTGCAATAGT
>MDTG01052158.1_pt1 | contig 13528 bp, 12 predicted proteins | sample 811421 | NCBI WGS metagenome assembly MDTG01 (sample SAMN05326645, study PRJNA326480) | marine metagenome | isolation source: seawater | place: Pacific Ocean: South East | collected 2011 | reverse complement strand
CTCTTAGCGCATTATTGTAATCTATTCTACTTTGTTCGTTACCCAAGGTATTTATTTCTAGTATTAATTCATCTCTAATACCAATGTCACTTAAAAATTTTTCAGCTAAAACTAAAATTTCTAAATCATTTAAATGATTAAGTTTTCCAACGTACTCTACTCCAAGCTGGTGAAACTGTCTTAACCTCCCCGATTGAGGCCTTTCTCTTCTAAACATTGGGCCATAATAAAAAAATTTACTATTTTTTTGTTCAAGCGAATTAGTCACAAGTGCTCTGGCAACTGCTGCTGTTCCTTCAGGCCTCAGCACCAAGCTTTCATTTCCTTGATCAGTGAAATTATACATCTCCTTTGAAACAATATCAGAACTCATACCAAGCGATTTAGTAAAAACTTCGGAATACTCTAAAATTGGGGTAGAAATTTCACTGTAGTTGAAGAAATTGCATAATTTATAAAATTTCTTTTGAATCGAGTTGTGGTTTCGTAAATTACTACCGTAAAGATCTTTTGTTCCTTTAACTGTTCTTATCTTTTGCAAAATTTTATACTTTTTTATCAAGCAACTCTTTTTGCTTTTGTTCACATAAATCTACTAAATGTTCAATCATGTCTCCATCCCTTAAAATATGATGTTTTTCCCCATTCAAATAGATCTGGTGTCCACTTTTACCACCTGTTAGACCTATGTTTGTTTCCCTTGCCTCACCCGGACCGTTAACCACGCATCCTATAACTGACAATGTCATGGGCGTAGTTATGTGCTCAAGCCTTTTTTCTAGCTCTTCAACATTTTTTATGACATTAAAATTTTGCCTTGCACATGATGGACATGAAATAACATTGACACCTCTGTGCCTTAGGTTAAGTGATTTGAGAATATTAAATCCAACTTTTATTTCCTCCACTGGATCAGCTGACAAAGAAACTCTAATCGTATCTCCAATTCCTGCCCAGAGTAAAGAACCCATGCCAATAGAAGATTTAATTGTTCCGGGCATTAATCCACCAGCCTCAGTAATACCTAGATGCAAAGGATAATCACAAGTATCGGATATTCCATAATAAGCTGAAACGGCCAAAAAAACGTCTGAGGCCTTGCAACTAATTTTAAAATTAAAAAAATCGTTATCCTCAAGAATTTGAATATGTTTCATGGCTGATTCAACCATTGCTTCAGGACATGGTTCTCCGTATTTTTCTAATAACTCTCTTTCTAAACTTCCAGCATTAACACCAATCCTCATTGAACAAGAATTATCTTTAGCGGCCTTGATAACCTCTTTCACCTTGTCCTCACTTCCTATGTTTCCTGGATTTATTCGCAAACAAGCCGCACCAGATTCTGCTGCCTCTATGGCTCTTTTATAGTGAAAATGTATATCTGCAATAATTGGAATTTTTACTTCTTTTACAATTTGTTTAAGCGATTGCGTTGATTCCTCATCTGGACAAGAAACTCTCACCAAGTCAGCTCCTACATTTTCAAGATCTTTAATTTGTTTAACAGTAGACGCAACATCGGTAGTGAGAGTATTTGTCATAGATTGAACTGATATAGGAGATTCACCTCCCACTTCAACCGGTCCAACCTTAATAGTCTTTGTTTTCTTTCTTTGGATGTCTCTCCAAGGTCTCACACTCATTTAAAGCCTCATTTGTTTTATTTTTTCAATCTTTTCTCTTAAGTAAAATCCCTTATGCACTTCTCCAGAATAACCGAAAGGAGCAAAAAATTCATCTTTAAAAAAAATTTGAAACCCTCCTAAATTTCCGGACTTTATAAAAAAGTCACTATCTTCTGAATCAAATGTAAAGTCAAGAGATTGACCTACTCTGTATAAACCAGAGTTTAAGAGATTTTTATCTTTATTATATATTTCAATCCAAGTTTCTTCTAGAAAAATTATCTCAAAAAACGAATCATCTACCTTCACTTCATTACTTACAATTTTCTTATTGATAAAAAATTCGTTTTGTGTGTCAAGAGTTTGAAGTTGATCATTTTCCGAGAAGTATTGGTTAGCAATAAGATCATTGTTCTCATTATTTGTAAGTTCTTGTTTATCTTGACTAACACTAAAAAAGTAAAGAATAAGGAGCAAAAAACTAAATGAAGCGATAAAAACAACAAAAATTTTACTAGCTTTAATATTTGGTCCTGTCTGGTATATATTCTTGACTTTTTCATCGATAAAATAATTAGATTGTAGTTTTTCCATTTCCTCTGAAATTTCTGCATTTGTTAGTTTGGCATAAGCTCGTATGAAACCTGTTATTGGAATTTCTGTGTCAGTATCAGCTATTTCACCTGATTCTATTTTCTTCAGAATATCTGTACTTATATTTAATTTTTTGGAGATACCTTCTAATTTTCTTCTAGAGCTTTTTCTTGCTTCAGCTATTTTTCTTCCAACAACTGTGTAGAGCATTTTTCTGGTTTTATTCTCGCTTTCTGTTAAATTTATAGATTCGGTCATTAAATATTTTTACCTTCTGTTTTAAGTTGATTGCTAGCTTGTGTAATTAATTCATTTAAAATATCACTCACGGGTTGAATCTTTTTTACTAAGCTTACGCTTTGCCCAGCCATTAAAGATCCATTATCTATGTCTCCATCAATAACAGCTTTTTTCAAAGATCCTGCCCAAAAATGTTCAATCTTCAGTTGTGCGTCTTTTAGAGAGATTTTATTTTCATCTAGAAGTTTAATAACCTTTTTTTGTTCTTCCAAAAATTTCAATGAGGCATTATTTTGTATGGCCCTAACGGGAATAACTGGGAATCTATTGTCTAATTTAACAGAAATTTGACAATTTCTTGCTTCAGATTTGATAAATATTTTTTTAAAATTATCATGAGCTATTGATTCTTCGCTACAAACTAACCTCGTTCCTATTTGACATCCTGCTGCACCTAATTCTAAATATTTTAAAAAAATTTCACCTCTTCCAATTCCTCCAGCAACAAAAATTGGTATATCAGAAAACTGAGGTAGAATTTCTTGTACTAAAACATTTATTGAAACCGGACCAATGTGCCCTCCTGCTTCATTACCCTCTAAAATCAGACCTTCAACACCATTATCTATCATTTTTCTTGCAATTGAGAGTGTGGTTGCAAAACACATGCTTTTGATACCTTTTTCTCTTAACTTTTGGACTTGCCTTCTTTTTGGGAATCCTCCAGCAAAAACAACTAAATCAACTTTATTTTTTATACATATATCAATTAATTCTTCAATTTCTGGGTGAAGTAGTATTAAATTTACACCAAAAGGTTGAACAGTTTTTTTTCTCGTATTTAATATTTCATTTTCAAGCTGATTATTATTCATCGAACCGGCTGCTATAACACCTAATCCACCTGCATTTGAAATTGCGGAAACAAGATTACTTTCTGACACCCAAGTCATCGCACCACCCATAATTGGGAACTTTACACCCAAAAAGTCTGATCCTTTTTTAAATAAGTATTTTAGTTTCTCATTCATCGATCTATTTTCCAAGACCATAAGCATTATGTAACGATTTGACGGCTATTTTTTTTTTTGGCAGATCAATTAAAACACTTATTTTGATTTCAGAGGTAGAAATTATTTGTATATTGATATTATTTTTTGCCAATGTTTCAAACATTTTTTGTGCTACACCAACATTACTTTTCATTCCAACCCCTACAATAGAAACTTTACAAATAGATTTATCAGAGTGAATATTTTTAAATTTTATTTTTGATCTTTTTAATTCTTTCACAGCTTTATTTTGTTCTTCTATTGGAACAGTAAAGGTTAAACTAGCGTATTTTCCATCATCAGTAATATTTTGAACTATCATATCTACATTTACGTTGATATTAGCAAGGGTTCCGAATATTTTTGCAGCAATGCCTGGTTTGTCAGGGATTCCCTTAAGTGTAATTTTGGCTTCGTTTTCCGATGATGTTATTCCAGTTACTACTTCTTTTTCTATTTTATTTTCTTCTTTTACAACCATTGTTCCACTTTTTTCTTTAAATGAGCTCCTAACATGAATTTTAATACCATATTTCATAGCTAATTCAACTGATCTTGGATGTAAAACCTTTGAACCTAGGGAGGCCAACTCTAAAATCTCTTCATATGTAATTGAATTAATCTTTCTTGCGTCCTTTACTAGCCTAGGATCGGAGGTAAAAATACCCTCAACATCCGTAAAAATTTCACATGTTTTTAAACCCAAAGCATATGCAATTGCAACAGCGCTTGTATCTGAACCACCCCTTCCAAGTGTAGAAATTCTGCTATCATTTGTTACACCTTGAAAACCGGCTACTACTAATACATCATATAAAGCAAATTGCTTTTTGAAGAAACTTCGGTTAATCATAAAAATTCTTGCCTTACTGAAGTTTCTATCAGTTTCAACTGGTATTTGCCAACCTAGAACTGATCTAGAATTTATTTTTTTCTTTCCTAGTATTGTACTAATAAGTGCTGAAGAATATTGTTCTCCAGTTGATAGAATCACATCATATTCTGGGTCTGCAATATTGGAATTGATTTTTTTATAATTTTTAACCAACTGATTTGTTACCCCACTCATTGCTGATACCACTAAAACAATTTTATCATTAGTTGATTTTATTTTCTTCTCTACTATGGAGACAACATTTTTTATTCTTGAAATATTGGCAATTGAAGTACCTCCAAATTTAATAACTTGTATAGACATAAAGAATTTATTGTATAAAAGAGTTTAAATACTACCATATGTAAATAAATAAAAATGAAAAGTAAAAACTTAAAAAAAAATAACGATTTTAGTTATGATATTTTTGATGAATTGTCAGAGGAATGGTGGGACGAACAGGGTTCATTTAAAGCTCTTCATTCTTTCAATTTAATTCGTCTAGACTTTATTCAAAGAAAAATAAAAAAAAATTCGCTCACAAATTTTAAGGTCTTAGATATCGGTTGCGGTGGGGGTATACTCTGCGAACCACTGGCAAGGCTTGGTGCAAATGTCACAGGTATCGATACCAATAAAAAAGCTATCGAAATAGCAAAAGATCATGCAAGGAAATCAAAACTAAAAATCAATTACAAAAATATAGATTTAATGGATATTAATGAGAAAAAATTTGACTTTATTACTTGCATGGAAGTTTTAGAACATGTTGAGAATCCAGAATTAATAATCAGTCAGTCAAGAAAGCTACTAAAAAAAAATGGTTTATTTTTAGGTTCTACCATCAACAAAACAATAAGTTCAAAGATATTTGCTATTCTTGCTGCTGAGAAAATTTTTAAGTTAGTTCCAGAGGGTACTCATAAATGGAACACTCTATTGAAACCAAATTATTTGAAAAAACTATTTTTAGTGAATGGGTTTCAATACTTTGATAAAAATGGAGTTACATACAATCCAATATCTAATACATGGAGTTATTCATATTTTTCAAAAATTAATTATTTATTCAGTGTAATTAATTTATAACAATTTTTTTTTAATGAGATTAATGCTCAATCATATTCCAAATTAATTCAAATCCTAAAAAAAAACTCTATAGATTGTAATTTGTCATTGAGGGTATTTTTTTCCTAGCATCCTCGATTGCACTTAAATCTATCAAAGCATCAACACTTGAAACTGTTTCACCAGCTTCTACAATTGTTTTTCCCCAGGGGTTTACAATTATTGAGTGACCATATGTCCTTCTTCCATTTTCATGAATACCGCACTGTGCTGGAGCAAAAACGTAGCATCCATTTTCTATAGCCCTTGCTTTAATAAGAGCGTGCCAATGTGATTTCCCAGTAGTGAATGTAAAGGCAGCTGGAACTGTCAAAAAAATTGCACCTTTTTTAGCTAACTTTTTATATAAAGCTGGAAATCTTAAGTCGTAACATATGCTAAGACCCATTTTTCCCCAAGGAAGGTCTCCTAAAACTAAATTTTTTCCAGCATCATAATTTTTTGACTCATTATAATTTTCGTTTTCATTTAAATAAACATCGAAGAGATTTATCTTATCATAGTAACTAATAACCTCTCCTAAATTATTAATTAAAATAGATCTGTTTAAAAATTTATTATTTTTTTTTTTAAATGGTAAAGAACCTATTAATATAAAAGAATTCATTTTTTTTGCGTTATTAGATACAAATTCCAAGAAAGCTTTATACCAATGATCAGCAAAGTTATTTATCTTTTCTTTAGAATCACTGAATATTGCAACACACTCAGGCAGACATATTAAGTCACTATCTTTTATTTTAGGCTTACAAAACTCTTTCTCTAACATTTTTATATTTTCCTCAGGTATCTCGGAACTATTTGTTTGCAAACAGGTAACTCTAAATTTAGTTTTCATTTAACAATTTCATTATTTCTTCATTTCTATAAAGAACTTCAAGGTCGTCATACCCCCCCACATGGTATTTACCGAAAAAAATTTGAGGAACTGTTTTTTTTCCATTTGATTTTTTAATCATTTCTTGTTTAATTTCATCAGAATTATCAATACATTTTTCTTGATAACTTAAATTAAGGTTTTTAAGTAAATTCTTTGCTGATGAACAATACGGACAAATATTTGAGGAATATATTAAAATTTTTTTCATGGAACGATATTGAATATGAATAATAACATAATTGATGTTTTGTCGCTAATTGATTCTAAAAATAGATCAAACAAGAACTGGATAGATCATAATTTTCTTTATAAAAAATTGTCCAAAGATTTAGGTATCAAGTTATCGGAACTTAGAGGAGATTTCAAAAATATTTTATTATTATCACCCGATGGAGGTGAAGCTCTAAATGAGCTAAAAAAAATAAATTTCGAAAAAATCATTTTTTTTTCTCCTTACATAGAACTTCTTAAAAGAGGTAACAATTCGTCAGAGAGTATTCAAAAAATTAGCGGTAACTTTGAAAATCTTCCATTTAAATATGAAATGTTCGATTTGATAATAAGCAATCTCAATTTGCACTCCATCGATGACAAGAAAAAACACTTTAAGACTATTTACAACCTTTTGAAGAAAAATGGACTCCTATTATGTAACTTTTTTGGAGAAAAATCATTGATAGAGTTAAAAAATGCACTTTTTTATACAGATGAAAAAACTTTTAAAGGGGTATATGTAAGACAACTGCCAAATTTGAAAATGGTAGATGTAACAGATTTACTGAGTCTGGAGGGGTTTAAAGAGTTAGTATCAGAAAAAATAAGTTATAAAATCTACTATAATCATGTTTTAGATTTACTAAAAGATCTCAAAGGTACTGGTGAAAATTCTTTTATATCATCTAGAAAAAAAAGTTTAATGACAAATAAATATATTGAAACTTTAAATGATCATTATAAAAAAAAATTTGGGAATGCTAACGGCTTATCAGCCACATGTGATGTTATTTCAATAAGTTGTTGGAAAGGATCTTGATAACAGATAATTTACAATTTTATTATTAGATTTCAGCATTTTAAACTCATTCAAATTTTCTAGACTAATCCATTTAATTTGTTGAAGTTCCTTACCAAATGGGTTGCCAGACCAATTAAGACATAAAAAAAAATTTAATCTAATCTTCCTTTTTCTCTGGGTTACGACATAGGATTGTAGAAATAAAATAGACTTTAAGTCTATTGTTACTCCCAGTTCTTCCTGAATTTCTCTTTTTAGTGCCTCAATTACAAACTCATCTGAATTCACTTTTCCTCCTGGAAACTCAAAAAAACCTGAATAAATTTTGTTTTGAGGTCTTGAAGATATTAAAATTTTCTTATTCTTTTTTAAAATACAGGCTACTACATCTAAGAAAATTTTTAACTCCTATAATCCGCATTTATAGAAATATAATTCTTGGTAAAGTCACAGGTTGAAATTGTCCAACTACTGTTTCCAAGCCCCATATCTATTGAAATTTCTAACTGTTTTTCTTTTAAATATTTATTAATAAATTTTAGGTTATTTTTTATCAAATTTTTTCCCTTTCCAAGAATTGAGTATTTTCCGAACTTAATTGAAATTTTTTCATGGTCAATTCCAGAACTAGATTTTCCAATAGCCATAACGATTCTACCCCAGTTAGCATCAGATCCTGCCATAGCCGTTTTAAACAAAGGTGAATTGGCTATAGAACAAGCTATTATTCTTGCATCTGTCTTACTTTTAGCACTCGAAACATTAATTTTTATGAATTTTGTGGCACCCTCGCCGTCCCTAACAATGTATTCAGATAACTTTTCCATAGTTTTTTCAAGGCCAAAAATAAATTTACTTTTATTTTTCTCAAGAGATTTATTTTCATTTCTTCTTTTTACATAAAAGAATAAAACCATATCACTTGTTGAGGTATCACCATCTACTGTGATTGAATTAAAAGTTTTATCAACTAGCTCAAAAAATTGTTTTTTTAAAAACCTTTTACTAAAATTATAATTAGTAAAAATGAAAGCTAACATCGTAGCCATATTTGGTGCTATCATACCAGATCCTTTAGCAATCCCGTTAATAAATAATTTTTCATTTTTGTCAATTATCTCAGAATGAAACTTTGGATACGTGTCCGTTGTCATAATTGCCTTTGATGCTAAATACCAACTTTTATGAGTATTTTTAAGGTTTGAAAGTAAGACAGGTAATTTTTTCAATATTTTTTTTTCATCGAGTGGTTCACCAATAACCCCAGTTGAAGCTATAAAAATTTCTTTTTGTGGTATCATTAATTTTTTAGAGAGTTCGCTTACTATTTTAAGTAATGCATCTCTGCCGGAAGCACCATTAAAAACGTTTGCATTACCTGAATTGATCAGAATTGCAGAAACGCGTCCAAACTTTATTATAGATTTATTCCAAATTATTGGCTCCCCAGGAGTTTTCGATTTAGTAAAAGCACCGAAAATTTCGCCTGGTTTCTCTAACTTAATCAAAACTAGATCCTCTTTATTGTTTTTTTTTAATCCACAATGTGTTATTGAAACACTTATTCCTTCCATAGACTCTATCTTATTAAAAGATTTAGGATGTAAAGGTGAAATTTTTGAGGACATAATGGTACAATTAACAAATTTAATATATTTTTATATCTAAAATTTATATAAATAAAAACATGTTAAATTTTTTATCAAAAAAAATATTTGGTTCATCCAATGACAGAATAATAAAAAAAATTATTCCAATTGTTGAAAGCGTTAATGCACTTGAAACAAAATACGAAAAGTTTTCTGATCAAGACATAATTAAAAGAACAAACGAATTAAGTGAAATGGTTTCGAATGGAAGAAACTTAGAAGATATAATCCCAGATGCCTTCGCAAATGTTAGAGAGGCAGCAAAAAGGTCTTTAGGTCAAAGGCATTACGATGTCCAAATAATCGGAGGAATTGTTCTTCATCGCGGAATGATTGCAGAGATGAGAACAGGAGAAGGAAAAACTCTGGTTTCTACGTTAGCAGCCTATTTGAATTCCTTAAATAATAAATCTGTTCATATTGTTACTGTAAATGATTATTTAGCAAAAAGGGACAGTGAGTGGATGGGAAATGTTTATGAAAGATTGGGACTGGACACAGGGTTTTTATTAAACGGAATGAGCGATGATGATAGAAAAAAGGCGTATTCTGCAAACATTACATACGGAACCAATAATGAGTTTGGTTTTGATTATTTAAGAGATAATATGAAATTCTCTAAAGAACAGATTGTTCAAAGCGATTTCAATTATGCAATAATTGATGAGGTTGATTCAATATTGATTGATGAGGCAAGAACGCCTTTAATAATTTCCGGTGCTGCTGAAGAATCCTCCGCTCTATACAATATCGTTGATAAAGTAATCTCAAGATTAAATCCAAAAGATTATGAAAAAGATGAAAAATCTAAAAGTGTGGTCCTAAATGATGATGCAGTTGAAAAGCTTGAAAATTTGTACAAAGAACAAAAACTTTTAAATGAAGGAAGTTTGTATGATATTAATAATGTCACTCTATTGCATCACACAAATCAATCACTCAAAGCTAGATATATATTTGAAAAAGACAAAGATTACCTTGTTCAAGATGGAAAAGTTTTGATTGTTGACGAGTTTACTGGAAGAGCAATGGAGGGAAGAAGGTTTTCAGAAGGAATTCATCAGGCAATAGAGGCTAAAGAAAATTTAGAAGTTCAAGTAGAGAATCAAACCCTAGCCGCCATTACTTATCAAAATTATTTTAGACTGTATAAAAAATTATCCGGAATGACTGGAACTGCCAAGACAGAGGCAGATGAATTTTTTGATATTTACAAATTAGACGTTGTAGAAGTACCAACTAATAAATCAATGATAAGAATTGATCATGAAGATGAAATTTACAGAACTCTTGATGAAAAATATGACGCTATAGTAGATCTGATTCAAGATTGTGTTAAGCAAAAGCAACCATGTTTGGTGGGTACGGTTTCAATCGAGAAATCCGAAACGTTATCAAAAATTCTTCAAAAAAAGAAAATTAATCACCAAGTGCTTAATGCTAAAAACCATTTAAGGGAAGCTGAAATAATTGCTAATGCAGGAAAACCAGGGACTGTAACTATTGCAACTAATATGGCTGGAAGAGGAACTGATATCCAACTAGGTGGTGCTAAAAATCTCGAGGATAAAACAAAAGACAAAAATATTGCAAAAAACGTTGGAGGGCTTTACATCATTGGAACCGAAAGACATGAATCAAGAAGAATTGATAATCAATTGAGAGGAAGGTCAGGAAGACAGGGTGATCCTGGATCTTCAAAGTTTTTTCTCTCACTAGAAGATGATTTAATGAGGATATTTGGTTCCGAAAAACTCGATTCTGTTCTTCAAACTTTGGGTTTATCTGATGGAGAGAGTATTCAGCATCCTTGGATTACTAAAGCACTGGAAAGAGCTCAAAAAAAAGTTGAAGCAAGAAATTTTGAAATCAGAAAAAGTCTTCTAAGATTTGACGACGTTATGAATGAACAAAGAAAAATTATATATGAGCAACGTCGAGAAATAATTAATGAAAAAGACATTGATAATTTAGTTTTTGATATGAGAGACACTTTTGTAGAGGATTTTATTAATAATGAAATTGAGGATTTAAATCAGTTAAATGACGAAAAAAAAGAAAAAATAATTGAAACCTGTAAACAAGATTTGAACATTGAGTTAAATTTAGAGAAATTAATTTCAGGAACACCTCAAATTGACGATATTAAAGATGAAATAATAAAACTTTCTGACAAAAATATTAACCTAAAGAAGACAAAGTATTCTGACGAAGTCTTTGCATATGCTCAAAAAACAATTCTACTGCAAATAATTGACAAAAGTTGGAAAGAACATTTACTTTCGTTGGATCATCTTCGTCAAGGAATATCACTAAGAGCATATGGACAAAAAGACCCTCTGAATGAATATAAGCAAGAAGCTTTTATAATGTTTGAAGAAATGATGGAGAGGATCCGGTTTAACATTACAAAGATAATTAGTTATATTGAAATTAAAACTGAACCAAATGGTCAAGATACTCCAGTACAAAATGAGAGACCACGCGAAACGAAAATACCGAGGAATGCAAAATGCCCTTGCGGTTCAGGCAAAAAATATAAACACTGTTGTGGTAGAATTTAATTAATTAAAAATTTTTTACCAATAGAAAGATACTTGTCCTCTCTCTGGCTAATTATTTTTTCTGGAGAAATTCCATCGAATTCCTTACTTACTTTTAAAATAGATTCTTTAATTTGCCCGCAAACTCCTACCACATCTCTATGGGCTCCTCCGCGTGGTTCCTTGATAATCTCATCAATAACTTCCAGTTCTAACAAGTCTTGTGCAGTTAGTTTTAAAGACTCAGCCGCTTTTTCCGATTCATTCGCCGATCTCCATAAAATTGAAGCACATCCCTCAGGTGAGATCACAGAATAAACTGCATGCTCAAGCATGATTACTTTATTACCAGTAGCCAAAGCTACAGCTCCACCTGATCCGCCTTCACCTATTATAAAAGAAAAAATTGGAGCCTGAACATTAAGTGAACATTTTATTGAACTCGCAATTGCCTCTGATTGTCCTCTGTCCTCTGCTTCTACTCCAGGAAATGCTCCAGGCGTGTCAATAAAAGTAATAACAGGAATTTTAAACTTACTCGCAAGATTGAAAAGTCTTTGCGCTTTTCTATAACCTTCCGGTTTTGCCATACCAAAATTATTTTTCACTCTAGAGTCAATGTCGATTCCTTTATCATTTCCAAGTACTAGATAATTTCTATTTTCAATTTTTGCTAATCCTCCCTTTATCGAAGAGTCCTCGGAAAATAACCTGTCCCCACAGATCACTTCAAATTTATCAAAGATATTTTTTACTATTTCGTCGAACTTCGGTCTATCTTGATGTCTGCAAACTTTTACTTTTTGGATGGGGGACAAACTTTCGTAAATCTCATCAAGAGTTTTATCGAACTTCTCTTGAAGAACTGTTAGTTCGTTAGCAATATTCTCACTTGTATCTTTTAGATGCCTCAGTTCCTCAATCTTTGACCTAATCTCAAGCAAAGGTTTTTCAAAGTCTAGAAAGTTTTGCATCCTAAGAAATTTTTACGCACCCTCAATAAGTTTGGCTTTTTGAACTAGAACTTCTGCTTGTCGTATTGAAGCTATATCTATTAATCTTCCATCTAGAGATACTGCACCTTTTCCCTCTTTTTTTGCAGTTTCCATTGCTTCTAAAATCCTTTTAGCTTGATTTACTTCTTTGTCAGAGGGACTCATGACCTCATTAGCTAAATCAATTTGACTAGGATGTATTGCCCATTTTCCTTCACAACCGAGAGTTGCTGATCTGTTAGCCTGTGCCCTGTAACCATCTGGATCATTAAAATCTCCAAATGGTCCGTCGATTGGTCTAAGGCCGTTGGCTCTTGCAGCAATCACCATTTTTGAAACAGCGTGATGCCACATATCGCCCCAGTGTCTGTCTCTTTCTTTATCACCATCAATATCGGTCAACACATGATAGTTTGGGTTTGGTCCGCCAATTACAGTTGTCTTTGCTTTAGTTGATGCAGCATAATCTGCAACACCAAAATGAAGAGATTCAAGTCTCCTTTTATAAGAAGCAATTTCATTCACATTTTGCATACCCAAAGCTGTTTCTATAATTAATTCAAACCCAATTCTTTTTTCTAGATTCATTGCATCTTCAACTTGAGTACACAACATATCAATTGCATAAACATCAGAAATTGTTCCAACTTTTGGTATCATTATTAAGTCTAATTTTCCTGGTGCTTGTTCAATGAGGTCTACCACATCACGATACATAAAGTGGGTATCCAGCCCATTTATACGAACTGACATAGTTTTTCCATTCCAGTCCAAGTCGTTTAAGGCTTCAATAATATTTTTCCTAGCTTGTTCTTTTTCGTCTGGCGCCACAGCATCTTCTAGATCTAAAAATATTACATCAACTTTACTTTTTGCTGCTTTCTCAAAAAGTGATGGGTTGCTTCCGGGTACTGCTAATTCACTTCTATT
>MDTG01167622.1_pt1 | contig 13529 bp, 1 predicted proteins | sample 811421 | NCBI WGS metagenome assembly MDTG01 (sample SAMN05326645, study PRJNA326480) | marine metagenome | isolation source: seawater | place: Pacific Ocean: South East | collected 2011 | reverse complement strand
TGTATTTACTAGAGATTACTATACCTCAAGTTACTCAAATGGAGTTTTAGAGAGGAAATAATTTATGTCACAATTTGACAAAAGAATAAAAGTCAATACGATTATTGAGAATCAGTTGCCAGAGTTCGTCTCTGCTGATTTTCCTAACGCAGTCGAATTTTTTAAACAATATTATATCTCTCAAGAATTTCAAGGAGGTCCAACTGATCTAATCAATAATTTTGATCAATATTTAAGGGTTGATAATTTAGTTCCAGAAGTCGTTGTCGGTGTCACTTCAATTACAACTAGTATAGAATCAACTGATACAACTATAAATGTTCCAAGCACTAAAGGGTTTCCATCTGAGTATGGTTTATTAAAGATAGATGATGAGATAATATCTTACACTGGTATAACATCTACTTCGTTTACTGGATGCTTACGTGGTTTCAGTGGAGTTACAGGATATAATGTTGGAGTTTCATCTTCATTATTGGATGTCAATAAAGAAAGTTTAAAATTTGAAGAAACCACTGCATCTTCGCATGTTAATGGTTCAGTAGTAAATAATCTATCTGTTTTATTTTTACAAGAATTTTATAAAAAATTAAAAAAGACATTTTTACCAGGTTTTGAAAACTCAACTTTAGCATCAGATTTGGATGTTGGTAATTTTGTAAAATTTGCTCGTTCTTTTTACCGTTCAAAAGGTATAGAGGAGTCAATAAGAGTTTTATTCAAGGTGTTATATGGAGTAGAATCAAGGATTTTAGATCTTGAAAATAACTTAATTAAACCATCTGATGCTGAGTATATAAGAAGAGAGGTAATAATCGCAGATTTAATTACGGAGGATAGAGAACCTCAAAACCTTGTAGGGCAGACAATATACAAAAATAATGATTTAGGAACAAACGCATCTGTATCTGAGGTTGAGATATTCAATAGAGACGGAAAAAGTTATTATAAACTTGCATTATTTGTAGGATATAGTGATCGTGATTTAATACAAGGTATATTCTCAGTAACTCCAAACACAAGAGTGTTATCGGGAGTGTCAACGACTGACTCTATTATATCTGTTGATTCGACTATTGGTTTTGGTAATACAGGAATTCTTAAGAGTGGAACTAATACAATTGAATATAAATCAAAATCTTTAAATCAGTTTTTTGGATGTGAGGGTATTGATATTCCTATTAATACTGCAGATAGTATAAGAAGCGATGACTCTATATTTGGTTATGAAAATGGTGATGTAACTAAAAAGGTTGAATTGAGAATCACTGGAGTTTTATCTAAGTTAGTAACTGATAAAAACTTATCTTTAATTAGAGAGGGAGAAAAAATATTTGTAAAGAACGTTGGAGAAAAAATATTAAATCAGGGATTAGATTATAGACAAAAATTTGTAAATAGTTGGATTTACAACACAAGTACAAGATTTCAAGTTGGAGTTACGACTAGTGAACTAGGCGGAACAATCAAATTAAATACTAAAATTGATAAATCTTCTATTAAAGATGGTGATACATTCCAAGTATTAAGAAGAAATGAGCAAGTTGAGGACGATTCCTTCACAATCCCTAATGGTGGAGTTAATGAGACAAGTAATCAAGTAAGTATTCAAAATTTAGGTTTTAGTCCTGTTTTAGGTGAAGAATATGATATACGTAGAGTAATTAAAAAAGCATCTAGTACTGGAGTTGGTATAAGAGAAGGGGACAATAATATCATAGCAGACGTATTAAATGTTTATGTTGATGGTACTACAGATGGATATGTTGCATCTAATTCACTACCAAGTTATACAATCACAGATAAAATTATAGATGAAAAAATAATTGGTGTTGCTCAAACAACAACTAATTTTCCACTAGACGGAAAAAATCAAGATAATGATTTATATAATTTCCTTAGTTTCAATTTTGATACCATTAGAGATATTAAATTTAAACGAGGAGATGCTGTAGTATACAATTCAGTCAAAGATCCTAATGCTACGGATGATAATCCAAGTGAGGTTATTCCAGGATTAAATGATGGGCAATTATATTATGTTGATCCACAACCAGAACAACCTGGTGTAAAGATCACTAGAATAGCACTTTATTTGTCTAGGGCACAAATTGGAACAGCAAGCACTATACAAATCGGTTTAGGTCAATCTTTGAAAGATCAGCATGTATTTACACTTCAAAGACACCATAATAGGAAAATAAGTGCAAATAAAATTTTAAGAAAGTTTCCTTTAGATCAAAATTTATTCAATCCAACAAATAATGATGAAAACGTAGATGATATTGGATTACTGAAAGACGGTGTGGAATTAAGGTCTCCAGTATCGGAAGATTTTATAAGTTATGGTGGTATAAGTAAGGTAAATGTGTTAAATGGGGGTACTGGTTATGATGTTAATAATCCACCAAAGATAATTATAGAAAGTAGCACTGGTGAACAGGCTTTGGCAGAACCTGTTTTATCTGGATCTGTTGAAAAAGTTCTTATTGACCCACAAGATTTTGATATTGCATCTATAAAAAATATTTCATTAACTGGTGGAAATGGTTCTGGATGTGTTTTAGAAGCAATAACAGGAGAAAGATTTAGAGAATTAACGTTTGATAGTAAAGATATATTTTTTGGTGGGGGTATTGATATTAACGAAGAGACAATTACATTTAAACAAAAACATAACTTAGAAAACGGTGAATTAGTATACTACTTGAATAATGGAAATCCATCTCTAGGAATAGGTGCTGCTTATGATGGTACTAATACAATTACTGGAACATTAGCAAGTGGAGATCCATATTACGTTAGAATCGTAAACTCTACAACTGTTAGAATTTACAATACAAAAAATGATGCTTTATCTGGAATTAATACAGTAGGATTGTCTACTGATACTGCAGCAAGTGGTATACATGTTTTTAGAACTGAATCAAAAAATACCATAACTAATATAAAAGTAATTAATTCTGGAGAGGGTTATCAACATCGAAAGTTGATTGTTAAACCATCTGGAATATCAACCTCTTTTGATACTATTAACTTTAATAATCATGGATTTAATCATGGTGAGTTGGTTGATTACGCACCAATGGTTGGTATTGGTTCGACAATGCCAAAAGAAATTCAGGGATTATCAACATCAACATCTTACTATGTAATAAAGGTTGATGATAATTCATTTAAATTAGCAAATGCTGGTGTTGGTGGTACATCAACTGTTGATTTTGAGAGAGGTAAGATTGTTGGATTAAACTCTACTGGTACTGGATACCAAACTTTTAAATATCCAGATATAAAAGTTAATCTTGAAGTAGGTTATGGTGGCACGATAACAGGTAATTTTAATATAACACCTTATGTTAGGGGTTCATTTACTGATGCTTATGTTTATGAAAATGGTTCAGATTATGGTTCAAAAATATTAAATACTTTAACATTCCCATCTGTCACCGTTGATGGTGGAAAGTTTGCAGAAATTAAACCAATAGTATCAAATGGGAAAATTATAGATGTCGTTGTAGTTGATCAAGGTCAAAATTATTTTTCAAAACCAGACATTACAATAACCTCTAGCGATGGAAGTGGTACAGGTGCTATTGTAAGACCTGTAATTCAAAATGGTAAACTCATTGATACAGTGGTGATAAACTCTGGCATAGGGTACAATGAGACAACTACAGACGCATATGTTGATAATAAAGGTATTAATGGTAATTTTGAAGCAAATGTAAGAGTATTGAGAATTAATGAACAGGGTAGAACAGGTGATACTATATTAGTTCCAAGAGGAGATTTTTTAAGTTTTAATGTTATAGGTTGCAATCAAGAATTACTTTCAAATTTAGAGATTAATACTTTTGATGTAAAAACTAATGGTGATTTTGATAAACCAGTAAAACACTCGTCAATCATTGGTTGGGCATATGATGGCAATCCAATTTACGGACCATTTGGATATACGGAACCAAATAATATTAATTCACCCTTAAAGTTAATAAGTTCATCATATGTTAAAGATAGCACTAAAGTTGAGAATAGACCAACAGGTTTTGATGAGGGGTATTTTATAAATGATTTCGTATATGATGCATCTGGTGATTTAGATATACACAATGGAAGATTTTGCAAAACTCCAGATTTTCCAAATGGTGTATATGCATATTTTGCAACGGTAGATTTAGATATCAACGGTAAATTAGTAGGAGCATATCCTTACATCATAGGAAAAACATTTAGATCACCTTTAATAAAAGAAAATCTAAAATTAACTCATGATTTTGATTTTAATAATTCAAATTTATCTAGAAACACCTATCCATATAATGTAAGTGAAAAATTTGCTAATTATGATTTCATTATCGAGTCAAATGAATTCATAAGACAATCAACAGAAGTAACATCCGTATCAAAGGGTGAAGTAGAAAGTATAAACATATTAAATTCAGGAACTGGATATAAAGTTGGTGATCGTGCATCTTTTGATAATACAGATACGAATGGAACTGGTTTGAATGCAGAAGTTAGTGATATAGTTGGTCTTGGAGTATCTTCAATTCAAACAAACCTCACTACGTTTGAAGATGTGGTATTTACTTGGGAAAATACTAATCAAGTTAATGCAAAATATCTACCATTCTTAGAATTAAATGATAAAGATAATATTTTAGTTTCTGGTTTAAACAAATCTATTCTAGGATTAACAGATTCTTTCACAATTGGAATAACCACCTCTCGTGTAAAATTAATTTTACAAACTAAAACTGTGCCATCTGGTACTATCGCTATAGAAGATATTTTTGTTAATAAAATACCAAATGATGTTTCTATAGGTGGAAGCATTAGAGTTGGTTCTGGAAATACATCTGCATTTCAAGCAGGAACAATTGATGAGAACATGGAGGTCATCAATATATTCCCAGTAGAAAAAGCGTTACGTGTTATAAGAAATACTGGAGTAGCACACACATATGGATCAAATGTTGATATCTTAAACTCAGTAATAACAATACCTGCAAGTACAACTAAGTTTGAATCACAATTAAATGATGTTGTTTACTTTAATGCACCACAACAAATAGGATTAGGAACGGACGGTGAAGCAATATCTTCAAATTATTTTGTTGGAGATAGAGTTAAATCAGTATCAATACCAAATAGGCAAATTTATCTTCCTAATCATCCATTTGTTACAGGTCAAAAAGTTAAACTTAATGTCCCTAATACTGCCAACAAACAGTTAAATGTGGCAACCTCAGATGATCCAAATGACTCAGATGCTAATTTTTTAATACCATTTGTAGGAAATAGTCAAGATTTATTTGTAATTAAGAAAAGCAATAATTATATTGGATTATCAACTGTAGAAGTTGGTAGTGAAGGTGAGGGATTATATTTTAAATCAAATGCAAGTAATGTTAGTGGTATCAACACTCATCTCTATAACATTACATCACAATTTGAACAGGTAACAGGTGATATTGATAAAGTTATTAGCACTCTTTCTACAAAAGTTGCTGCTGCCAATACAACAACTCATAATTTACAAAATGGTGATATTGTAACAATAAATGTTGTTCCAAACCTAACAGTTGGAATGGGAAAAACAACACCTGTACAAGTTGATTATAACTCAGAATTTGAAAAATTGATCGTAGATCCAAGAAAATTTGCGAGTGCAGATGTAGAAACTAATAGAATAGATATTGCGAATCATGGATTTGAAACAGGGGATAAAGTTCTTTATACTGGTGATGGTTCTGGATTAGCAAATGGAACATACTTTGTTCTTAAAAATAATAGTAGATATTTCCAACTTGCAGAAACATACAATGATCTCTATGCAAATCCAATCAAATTAGTTAATATTACAGCAAATACTGGTGGAAATGATCAAGTAATAGCACCAATTAATCCCCAAATTAAAGTATATAAAAATTCAAAACTAACATTTGGTTTATCAACAACAAATCTTGCTAATTTTGATTTCAAAATCTTTAATGAAAATGGTGAAAATGAATATCTAAGTTCTCTTGATTCAAATACATTCAATGTACAAAAACAAGGTACTATAGGTATAGGAACTGATCTAAACGATCTAATTGGTGCTACCTTAACATTACAATCTTCTGCTTCATCTCCCCTAATATTATACTATGGATTAACAAAAGGTGGATTTATAAGCACTGCAGATACAGATGTGCAGAATTATTCTCAAATTATTTTTGTAGATAGTATTTACAATGGGGATTATAAAATATCTAATGTAACTGACGAAACATTCGATTTCTCACCAAAAGTTCCAGAATTTTTAAATTATGATGAAACAAATTGTGATATAATTGAGTATTCAACAAAATCAAAAAATGTTATTGGTGGTATAAAAAATATTGATATATTATCTAATGGATTTAATTATAAAATACCACCAGTATTTAAAGAGGTAATATCTGATAAAGGATTGAATGCAAATCTGGTAGCTGAATCAAAAAATATAGGTAAAATAGAGAATATTAGAGTACTAGATATTGGTTATGAATATTCAGCAGATAAAACTTTAGAACCTGAAGTTTTTGTTCCATCAATTGTTAATATTGATAATTTAGATCAAATATCTAGTATTGAAATTATAAATGGCGGATCAGATTACACAACTCCACCAAATTTGGTAGTATTCAATCCAACTTCAAATATTATTGTAGATGAACTCTCATTAGATCCAAAAGTACCTGAACAATCTATATCTTCAATTGATGTTATTGCACCAATAAGTGGTTTGGATTCTGTTGAACACAAAGTTTTTGCTGTTAACAATTCAAACGGTATAGGAATAAATTCAATTCAAAGCAGTTCTGGTGGATTAGTTACTTGTTTCATGGAAACACCATTCAATGGGTTCCTTGATCCACAACCATTTGCAGTTGGTGATGAAATTTATGTAGAAGGAATACAAAGACTTGGAGAAGGAGGAGTAACAGGAATAAGTACAGGTCAACAGGGTGGTGCCACTAGTGGAGAAGTTTTGGGAGAGGGATTTAACTCTGCTGATCATAATTTCCAATTCTTTAAAGTTGAATCATATACACCAGGTACCACTACTATAGTAAAATTTAGCGTAGCAGGTGTTACTACAAATCCAGGTGTTGCAAAAACATTCCAATCTGGATACGCAACTATCATCAATAAAAATAAGTATCCCCAGTTAATTCCAGTTCAAAGTAGAGGTGTATTTCAACAAAATGAAGAAGTAACATTAAATGGTCAAGATTCTGATTTAACTATTGTTGAAATTAGAAACGACTATATCAAATTAGATGGAGTTGATAGTATCAAAAATGGCGATAGAATTGTAGGAAAAGTTACAGGTGTATCAGCAGAAATCGTTAATATAAAAAATAATTTAGCTAAATTTGAAATTGATTTCTCAAGTCGCCAAGATATTGGATGGATTGATGATATTGGTAAATTAAATGATGATACTCAGGTTACTTCTGATAATGATTACTATCAAAATTTATCGTACTCTGTTAAGAGTCCTATTCCTTGGGAAAAATTCTCTAATAGTTTGAATAGTATTATACATCCTGCAGGTTTGAAAAATTTCTCTGATACATTTGTAGAAACTAAAACTAAGGTAGGTATTGGTACTACTGTAAATGCAATTGATGTCACAATCCTTGATTTGGTTAGTGATGACAACAGAGTTGATGCTATTAATAATTTTGATAATGCATTAGACTTCAATAGATTAGGAAATAAATCCAAAACTCTATTATTATCTGAGAAAAAATTAACCAATTTTAACAAGTGCATCACAAATAGAGTTCTTATTCATGATGATGTTAGTGATGAGTTTTCTAGTGTGGGATTTGCTGCTAACTCAACGATTTTGAATCAAATTAATGGTAAATTTGTACATTATTTAATACAAGTGGTTGATCCTGATACCTTTGATGCTCAGTTAAGTGAGATAATCATTCTAACAACAGAGAATGATGCTTTCCTAGTAGAAAAATCATCGGATAGTGCTGGAGTAGGTTTAGATAATGTTGATGGAAATTTAAGATTGGGATCATTTGATACTCAAATAAATGCTGACGGAACTAAGGATCTAATATTCGATCCAAGTGAAAAATTTACAAGAGATCATGATATAAAAATGATCAAAACTTTTTATGATGTTGATGCTTTAGGTATTACAACTAGCGTTATTGGAAATATTAAATTAGTAAGTGCCAATGTAGGAATATTATCAACCACTGCAGGATTTACTACTACAACTATTTCTCAATTTAATAAAGATGAAATTAATGGATTACACGCTTCTATTTTTGTACAAGATTCTGTAACTAAAGAAATTAATTATAATGAAATTACAGTTGATTTTGATGGTGTAGATACAACCACTTCACAAATTTACATTGACGACAGGGGCACTACTGATACGTCAAATACTGTTGGTATTTTAACTACTAGATTAGAAGATGGTTTCTTAAAAATACAAATTGAAAATGACAGAGTTAATACACTACATGCAAAAGCAAACATAGTTGGTTTAGGAACAACAACTGCTGGAATTGGTACTCATAGATTTTTAGCAACAGGACAACCTGCAGGTGCTGAAAGAAGTGCTAGATTTGAATCTACCGTTAATACAGGCACAGGAACTTCTATTTCTTATGCTAATCTTGACAAAACATTAGATAGTTCTGTTAAATCATTAATTAGAGTATCTACTGGACAAACTTCAGCTATACATCAGGTTGTTGCAGTTAGAGACGCTTCAGATATTTTAGTTGTTCAATATCCATACGTATCATTAGGATCAACGTCTGGTATTGGTTCATTCATATCAGATACAAATGGTGATAACATCTCATTACTCTTTGTTCCTGACTCAGAATTTACTGATCAAGTTACTGTTCAAGCATACAACCAAATTTTAAATACAGCATCTGATTTTGATAACTTACCTGGTACTTTGAAATATGGTGGTGTAGAGCAAGATATATTATTATCAACTTATGATGGATTAGCTGGTAGAAGAGCAAATAAAACTAAATTTGATCTTACATTTGAAGGGACACCAATTTACACTAAAACATTCAATCCCGATGGTGTAGGTCTTGAAAAATCTACAGGTATATTTAATATACCTAACCATTTCTTTGAAACAAATGAAGAAATAACATATGAACCAACATCAACATTCATTGGAGTTGCTGCTACTGCAGTATCAATAGGTGCAACGATTAATAACGCTGGTGTCACCACTGATATTTTACCAACAACTGTATTTGCACAATACATTGATGAAAATAAATTTAAATTATTCCCAACAAAAGAAGATATTACTTCAGGTGTTGCAATAACATTTACTGGTATCGGTGCTGGTAATGCCCATAAGTTGAATATGTCAAACAAATTGTCCAAGACAATTATTGGATTAGATGGTGTAGTGCAACAACCAATTACATTTACAGATTTAAATTATACATTAGACGTAAACATCGGTGTTGCAACAACACAATTCTCATTAAGTGGAATTAGTTCAATATCAACATTCGATGTATTGAAAGTAGATGATGAATATATGAAAATTATTGAAGTTGGTTTTTCAAGCACATCAGATGGAAGTGGAAAAATAGATGACCAATTAAATGTATCTTTAGGAATTTCAACTATACCAACAGTAAGAGTAGAGAGAGGTGTTTTGGGAGTAGGTGCTACTTCACATAATAATGGCGATATTATTAGAGTTCACAGAGGTTCATTTAATATTGTTGATAGTTCAATTCATTTTATCGATCCACCTAAAGGTAATACTCGTACAAGGAGAACAGAAACTGAAATACCTTTTGTCAAGGCAAACTTTAGTGGTAGAACTTTCTTAAGAAAAAATTATGACACAAATATGGTATTTGATGATATTTCAGATAGTTTTACTGGTCTTACTACTGCTTATAACTTAAAAGTTGGTGGAGCAAATACTTCTGCAGGTACTGGTATAGGAAATGGAGTAGTATTCATAAATGGAGTATTCCAAACTCCAGATACAGCAAATAATACAGGCAATGAAGAGAACTATAATGTTGGTATTGATACGATTGCTGGAATTTCCACTATTAGATTTACAGGTATAACCTCAGAGAATGGTCAATTCATAGTATCAGATTCTGATATAAATCAAAATCAAATACCTAGAGGTGGTCTTATTGTTTCTCTTGGTTCTACTGAAGGTATAGGATATGCTCCATTGAATGGTGCTAAAGTAATAGCAGAGAAAAATAGTAATGGTGAGTTAACAGGCATTGTTGGTATTGGTACATCATCAGGATTTAATATAGGTATTCAAACTGCTGAATATGATAATAATACTGGAATAATAACTGTTACGACAAATGATGTTCATGGATTTGGTTTAAATAAACCTACTACTGTTAAATTAAAGGGATTAGAATTTAAATGCCCCAAAACTGTAGTTGGACAACCTACAAATGCAACTTATGATTTTGCAAATGGTAATTTAGTTATTACTATTAACAATCATGGATTGGTAAATGGTGATGCTGTTGTTCTTGAAACAGATTCATTTGTATTTACTTGTGGTCTAGATGGTAACGCTACGAATCATAGTTATCCAAGAGCAACTGACCCTGCTGCAAATCAATATTTGACTGTTAGTAACGTTACTACAAATACATTTAGAGTAAATGTTGGTCCTGCTGGTCCTTCGGGTCAATATACTCACACTTTTGTATCAGCAACTGCTACTGCAGTACAAACAATTGGTGGTGGTGGATATGTTGGAGTCACAACCACAATATTCCAAGACCATGAAAGAGGGTTATTTGTTGTTGGTATTGTATCTGAGAGAAGTTTTGAAGTAAAAGCAGGTACCAGCACAATACCACATACTTATCAAGGTGGTGGTCATGTGTATGAATTTTATGAGGACTTAACATTTGGTTCTGGTTATCGTGGTGGTAGTGTTGCTATAGGTGTGACAGATATTGCATATGAACATAGATTTGCTAGTTCTGGTATTGGTTCTATAAAAAAAGGCACTTATAATGGAGATTCATTTACTGCTACTGATGCAGTTTATGAATCTCATAGTGGACTTCTTACATTAACCATACCAGATCACACATTTACAACAAGTGATACAGTTGGTATTGATACTGGTGGAATCGTATTTAAGTGTTCAAAAGATGGGTTCTTAGGTAATCATCCATATCCTCGTGCAGTATCTAAAACTAGTTTCCCTAACTCAGATCCATTTGCTGGTTCATTTGTAAGTGTAGGTTCTACTTCTCTCAGTACAATTACATTTAATGTTGGTGCTGGTGGAGGTGGAGGAACAGGTGCTGTTGTAACCGCAACTGTAGGTGTAGGGGGTAGTCTATCGTTTGATATAACCTCACCTGGTTCAGGTTATGTAAATCCACAAATAGTCGTGCCCGAACCTGTATATGAAAATCTAGAAGTTGTAGGTATATCTAGATTAGGAGTTGGTGCCACTACTGACACTGGATTGAATTTACTATTGAATGTTGGGGTTAGTGCTCCATCAACTAATGTTGGAATTGGTTCTACAACATTCCAAATAAAAGATTTTGAAATTGCTAGATCAGGACATTCCTTCAAGAAAGGTGATAAATTCAAACCTGTAGGACTGGTTACTGCTGCTCATTTAACATCACCGATTCAAGAATTTGAATTAGAGGTATTAGAAATATTCAACGACAAATTCTCCGCTTGGCAATTTGGTGAAATTGATGCAATTGATAGCATTAAAATATTACAAGATGGAGTAAGAACAAGATTCCCATTATTCTTTAATGGTGAACTATTAAGTTTTGAAAAAACACTTGAGGATCCTCGCTCTGCTTTAATTGATTTAGATGCTGTATTACTCATCTTTATAAATGGTGTATTGCAGAAACCTGGTGAAGCATATCAATTCCAAGGTGGAACTACATTTACATTTACGGAAGCACCTAGTGGAGAATCTGGTCCTGGTTTAAATGATCATGATAAGGTAGATATTTACTTCTATAAGGGAACTGATGGTGTAGATGTACAACTTCAAAATGTATCTGAGACAATAAAGATTGGTGATAATTTAAGAGTTTTTGCGAATCCTAGTCTACCAGGTATCACAACATCACAACAAAAAGAAAGAATAGTAAAAGAAATTCTTAATACAGACATACTTGATACTGATATCTACACTGGACTTGGTATTGATGAAAAAAATGAAAAACCAATAAGATGGACAAAACAAAAAACTGATTTTATAATCAATGGTCAAAAAATTGATAAATCAAGATCTATATTAGAACCTCAAATTTATCCTACTTCAAAGATAATTGGTAATTTAACAAATACATCTGGAAAGGGAGTTGGTAACAATGACGGTATATTTGTTGATGATGCTATTTCAATGTTCTACGAAGAGAAGTATGGCAATAGTGTCGATTCTATTGATGCCTTGATTACATCTGGAGAAATTAATGTTGGTGCATCTGCAACAGCAACTGTGTCTCCAGAGGGCATAATAACAGATATTGATATTACAAATGCAGGTAGTGGATATGAAAGTGCTACAGTTAGAATAAGTAATCCATTTGTAGGAATCCATACATTTATGCAATCTAATGGAACAGTAGGAGTAGCAACAACTGCAACAGCAACTGCCACCATAACAAATGGTTCAATATCGGCTATTAATATTACAAATCCTGGATTCGGTTATTCAAATATGACTCCTCCACAAGTTATAATTGATCTACCTAAATTTAAAACAGAAAAAGTAACTGGTTTTGATCAATTTGAAGGATATACTGGTATTATAACTGGTATAACTCAAATCACTAGAAGTGGTGGTGGTCCAGCACTTAGATTTGATTACTATGGAGTAAAGAAAAATCCTAATGGAACATTGAATACTAATATTGCAGCAAACACATTGAAACAAGGATATCCAGTTTTAATTACTGATACTAGAGTAGGTAATGGACTTACTTCTGTAGAACCTGGTAATTCAAATATCGTGGGAGTTGGTACAACTTTCCTTGATAATGTTTATATTGTTCACTCTGTCACAACTGATGGTGCAACGGGAACTATTATATGCCATGTCCATACAAATAGTGCTAGTTCTATCAGCGGTATAAACACTGAAGGATTTTTTGATGGTGATCTTTCAACTGCAATACCTCTAGGTAAATTGAGTTGGGGTAGATTATATGGTAATGGTGTAGAACGTTCAAGTAACCCAATCTCAATTGGTGTTTCTGGATTCACAGTAAATAGCGGACTCACAACTTTCCCAACAATACAAAGGAAGAGTTATGACAATGAAGGTGAAAAGGGACATAGAAACAGCGGTTCAATAAGGGCTGTTATAGCTTGATGCAGAAACCACTATAAATAGAAAGAAAAGTATAGATACGATGTCAGCAATTGTTACTGATCAATTTAGAATTTTAAATGCAAATAATTTTGTAGCGTCAGTAGAGGATACAAAT
>MDTG01014317.1_pt1 | contig 13529 bp, 7 predicted proteins | sample 811421 | NCBI WGS metagenome assembly MDTG01 (sample SAMN05326645, study PRJNA326480) | marine metagenome | isolation source: seawater | place: Pacific Ocean: South East | collected 2011 | reverse complement strand
GCTCGCCGGCGCGGGCGCTGCGATAGGCCGCATCGAGATGGCCCTTGTCCTCGATGAGGACGATCGTCGCCTCGTGCTCGGGCCCCGGTCCGCCGCCGCCGAGCGCCGCGAACTCCGGCAGCCCGCGCAGCGCGAGATTGATCCGCAGCGAGGCCGATTCCTGGCGGAAGGCGCGCAGGTCGCGCACGAAGGCGTCGGGCAAATGCTCCTCGCCCAGGAAATCGAGCAGCGTGCGCTTCGGCTCGGTGTTCGCCGCGACCACCGGCGCAATGAGCTCCTCGCCGCTCTCCAGGCGCACACCGCGCACCCGCCCGTCCGCTACCAGGATCCGCTCGACCGGCGCCTCGGTGCGGATCTCGACGCCCCGCTCCTGTGCAGAGGCTGCCATGGCCCGGGTGATACCGCCCATGCCGCCACGCACCAGCCCCCAGGCGCCCTTGCGGCCGTCGATCTCACCCACCGCGTGGTGCAGCATGGCCAGGCTGGCGCCGGGCTGGGACAGCGGTGCGAAGTTCGCTGGCATGATGTGCGCAGCGATCATGGTCTTGATCTTGTCGCTCTCGAACCAGCGCTCGATGATCGTCTCGGGCGCGCCGAGGAAGAACTGCATCAGCCGCCAGCGCCCCTCGGCATCGAGTTTGCGGGCGTCGAGGCCGAGGCGCAGCGCCGAGAGCAGGTCGCCGACCCCGCCGCCGTGCAGCTTTGGCGGCTCGCGCAGCCACTGGCTGGCCAGGAGCTCGCCGACGAGTTCAACGGAGTCCTCGAAGGCGAGGTAGGCATCGTAGTCCGTGGCCGAGAACTTCCCGAACTGGGCGCGGTCGGCCGCCTCGTCACCGGTCAGCAGCAGGTAGTCGCCGCGGGAATCGAGGTAGAGCGAATTGGCGAGGAGCAGTGGCTCGTAGCCGTAGCGCTCGAGCTCCAGGTCGCGCACGACCTCCGGCCGCAGCAGGCTGACCACGTAGGAGGCGACGGAATTCCGGTAACCGGGATGGAACTCCTCGCTCACCGCCGCGCCGCCGACGACGTGCCGGCGCTCGAGTACACACACGCGCATGCCGCCGCGGGCAAGGTAGCCCGCCGTGGTCAGACCGTTGTGGCCCGCCCCGATGACGATGGCATCGTAGGCGCGGCTCATGCGGCGTTGGCCAGGGCAGGCAGCGTGCGGCGAAGACGCAGGAAGAGCCCGGCGTAGATCGCGAAGGCGACCAGGGACGCACCGGCGCAGAACAGGAACACCGCGTCGTAGCCGAAGCCGAGCGCGAGCGTGGACGCCGCGAGGTTGGGCCCGACAATCTGGCCCAGCCCCTGCGCGGCCGGCAGCAGCGAGGCGAAGCGCCCCGAGTGGTCGACGTTGGCGACGGTGGCCATCTGGTAGACGTCAATGAAGATCCACAGGAAATTGAACGTGTAGACGCTGACGAAGAAAGTCACGCTGGTGACCCCCGCGGCCAGCATGCCGACGATGGCGGCATGCACCAGCAGCGTGACCAGCAGTGGGCGCAGGAGACCGAAGCGGTTGCTGATCACGGTCGCGACCAGGCAGCCGAGGAGGCTCATGAAGGAGACCCACACGAGCACATTCGAGACCCAGGCCTTGTCCAGCGCCGCCCGCGCCGTCGCCAGCTCGATATATGTCCAGTAGGCGCCGATGTTGATGTAGGTCGCGGCGATCGCGGCGAGGCAGAGCCAGGGCACGACCGCCGGGACGTGGCGGTGCTCGACGACCGACCCCAGCTCCGGATCCGGCAGTTCCACCTCGACGTCCAGGCTCGCCTCCACGGGTCGCGGCGGGACCCAGCGCAGAAACAGGAGGCCGAAGAGGTAGGCGGCCACGAACACCCCGTAGATCGCGTCCATGGACAGGCGCGGCAGCGCGAACATCTCCCCGGCCTGGGTGAAGGCGAAGCAGAAAAGCATGATGTTGTAGGCCCGCGCCGGCTTCGAGCTGGCGCCGAGATTGGCAACGGCGATGGCCGTGTACACGCCACTCCCGGTGCCCGCCAGGAGCCGCAGCCAGAGGACCGCGTCGTAGTCGACCAGCACCATGCAAAGGGCGTTGGCGGCGATCGCGACGAGCGCCGCGAGAAACACGAGGAGGCGCCGGTTGATCTGCGCCACCAGCAGCGAGGCGAGCACCGCACCGAGGGCGAGGCCGCCGAGGTCGGCGCCGGCGACGCGCCCGGTCTGCACGTCGCTGAAGCCGAGCTGGGTGGCCCAGGCCGTGCTGATCACCGGGATGCCGGCGAGCACCCCGTAGCCGACCAGCGTCATGTAGAGGGAGATGACCAGCGAGCGCCAGCCGTCGAAGACAGAGCGTTCGTGGTGCAGCGCGGGCGCTTGCGGGGCGGCGGGCATCGTTCAGTGACCGATGGTGCGTGAGAACAGGTTCATGACCAGTACGCCTGCAAGGATCAGGCCGATGCCGACCAGCGCCGGCAGGTCGGGCACCTGCTTGAACAGGGGGATACCGAGCACCGCGATCAGCACCATGCCGACCCCGGACCAGACGGCATAGGCCACGCCGACGGGCACCGTGCGCAGGACCAGGCCGAGAAAATAGAACGACACCAGGTAGCCGGCGATGGACAGGCAGGTGGGCCAGGGCCGGCTGAATTCTTCCGAAGCCTTCAGTGCCAGCGTGCCCACCACCTCGGCGGCAATCGCCAGGGCGAGGTAGCTGTAACCGCTCAAACGCTGTCTCCTTCCTGCATCATGACCACTGTCCCGCACCCGACATCGCCGCCCTGGACCTACCGCCGGAGTGCGCTTCTGTTCTCATCATACAGGTACCGAAGGCGCGTAGCGGCGCCGGATGACCACTGCCGCCAGCGTGCCTAGGGGAATGAACAGCAGCGCCGGACCGAAGGCGAACCAGGGCTCGGCCTCGCTCCAGTTGATGCCGCCGCCGGCGCCGAGGCTGCCGCTGCCGAGCTGGTAGGGCAGCACGTAGAACTTGAGCAGCAGCACCGGCATGCAGGCACCGTAGACGACCAGCAGCGCCGGGGCCAGCAGCGTGACGCGGGTCTTGCGCCAGTCGCGATCCACCGCCGGCGTCTCGTGCAGGCGCTCGCGGTAGGCCACCTCCTTCGCCCCGGGGGTGCCGCGGCGGGAAACCACGACGATCGCCAGGAAACTCGCGGCGACCCCGAGCAGGGCCGGGTCGGCGTAGCTCGGCAGGGCGATCACGCCCGCGTAGTCGAACGCGGCCGGTACCACGTTGGCAAGCAGGCCGACGACCAGCCCCCAGGTGGCGGCGCGGGCCGTGATGCGTTTGCTCCACACGCTCATGAACGCCACCGGGCCCCAGGACGACGCGAAGACCGTGCCGATGAAGATCATGATCCAGAAGATGTTTGCCGGCACGAACAGGCTCAGCCCGAGTACCACCAGCGCGACCGCGCACATCACCAGGCGCGTGGTGCCGAGGCCGGCGATCTGGTCCCGCGCCCCGAGGTCGTTGCTCACGCTGAAGCCCACCAGCGACAGGAAGGTCGATGCGGAAGAGAGCGCGGCGGCCACGATGCCGGCGAGCAGCAGCGCGCCGAGAAACTCGGGAACCAGGTGCTGCGCTGCCCAGAGCATGACCGTCTCCGCCGGCTCGATGGCGGGGTTGGCAAGGTTGATCAGCCCCCCCGCACCGTAGATCAGGTACTGCATGAAGATCACCGCAAAGCAGGCATAGATCGACGCCCGCAGCACCACGTGCTCGTCCCGGGCCATGAGGTGACGGCTCGACTGCCAGGGGCTGACAGCGTAGACGATGCTCCAGGACAGGTCGATGATCAGGAACCAGATGAAGAAGTCGATCGCCGTCGGCCACGGCGTGCCCTCGCCGATGATACCGTGCCAGGCCGCCAGGCCCGGCTTGTCCTCCTGCCGCGCGAGCGCCTCGACCGCCCGCGGCACACCGCCGAAGTCATCCACCAGGAAAAAGACGAACAGCACCGTCGCCCCGGTGAACAGCAGGAACATCAACGTATCCGTGATGATCACGCCGCGCGAACCGCCGTAAAGGGTAAACAGCGTATAGCTCGCCCAGGCGATGAGCACGGCGGCGGGATAGCTGAGCGCGGTGAGGTCCGACAGCAGCAGCGCCGCGCCCTGGGTCACCACCAGCAGGTAGCCGCCGAGCCCGAGGACTATCGTCGCCCCCGCGGCCTGCTGCACGCGGCGGCTGTCGAAGCGGTGACCGAAGTAATCGGCGACCGTGGGCGCCCGGCTGCGGCGCAGGAATGTGCCGAAGAAGAGCGCGCCGTAAATGTAGCCCGTCACGGCGATGCCCGGCAGCAGCAGGTAGGCACCGAGCTGCCCGTCGTAGGTGAAACCCGCTTCGCCGAGGAAGATGGCAGTGCTGAACACGCTGGCCACCAGCGTACCGAGGATCAACAGGGTCGGCGCCCGTCGACCGGCCACGTAGTAATCCTCGGCCGAGTGCACCTTGCGGCCGCTGTAGTTGCCGATGGCAATGAACAGCAGCACGCTGATGGCGATGGTCAGCGTATAGGTATCCACCGCGGGTCGCTGCCATGCAGGGCGCGCCGGTCAGTGGTCACGCAGAATCACCCGTGCGGCATTGTGCCCGGGCAGCCCGCTGACACCGCCCCCGGGGTGCGCGCCGGAACCGCACAGGTAAACCCCCTTCGTGGGCATCCGGTAGCCCGCGTGGCCCGGGATGGGCCGCAGGGAATAGAACTGGTCGAGGTGCAGGGCACCGTGGAAGATATCGCCGCCGATCATGCCCAGGTCGCGCTCGATATCCAGCGGCGTCTTGATCTGGCGACCGACGACCGACGCGCGGAAATTGGGCGCGTGGGCATCGATCGTGTCGATCACCACGTCGGCCACCTGCTCGCGCACATCGTCCCAGGAGCGTCCGTCGGGCAGGTGGCGGTTGAAGTGCTGGCAGAACAGGCTGGCGACGTGCCCGCCGGGGGGCGCCAGGCTGTCGTCCTGGGTGGTCGGGATCTGCATCGAGATCACCGGGCGCCGCGCCCAGCCCAGGTCGCGCGCGTCGCGGTAGGCGTCCTGCAGGTAGCCCAGCGACGGTGAGAACTCGATGGCGCCGAGGAAGTGGAAATCGTCCCGCCCCTGCATGGTCGTAAAGCGGGGCAGTTCGGACAGCGCGACGTTCATGCGCAGCGTTGCCGAGTGACTGCGGTAGGCGTCGATCCGCCGGCGGTCGTCCGGCTCGAGCGTCTGCGCGTCGAGCAGCCGGGTCAGGAGCAGCTGGGGGTGCACGTTGGCCGCAATCGCCGGAGCGCGGTATTCGCGCCCGTCCTCCGTCAGCACACCGCAGGCGGCACCGTTTTCCACCAGGATCTTCGCAACCGGCGCCCCCGTCTCGATGCGTACACCCCGCGCCCGGGCGGCGGCAGCCATGGCGTCGCTGATGGCGCCCATGCCGCCGCGGGCGATGCCCCAGGCACCCGCCTTGCCGTTCACCTCGCCGAAGGCGTGGTGCAGCAGCACGTAGGCGGTGCCGGCGTCATAGGGATCGCGGAAGTTGCCGATGATCCCCTCGAAGCCGAACAGGCCTTTCAGCGCCTCGCTCTCGAACCAGGCATCGAGGTGATCGCCAAGGGAGCGGGTCATCAGCTCGCCGAGGACCATCTGGTGCTTGCTGGATAGCTTGCGCAATGCGTTGCCGCCCTTGAGCAGCGCGAGCGCATCGCGCCAGCCACCGCCGAAGTTCGGCGGTGCCTCCATGGCGAGGGCGCGCAGCGCCATCGCCACCTCGCCGATCTCCGCCTCGAAAGCACCGATGCGCTCGGCATCGCGCCGGGAGAAGCGCGCCAGTTCCTCGTGCACCTGCCTGTCGTCGCGGGTGAGCTGCAGGTGGTCACCGTCCAGCATGCTCAGGGTGCCGGCGGGACGCTCGAGCACTTCCAGCCCGTGGGCGGCGAGATCGAGATCCGCCATGACCTTCGGGTGCAGCAGGCTGATGGAGTAAGAATAGACCGAGTTGCGAAAGCCCGGGTGGAACTCCTCGGTCAACGCGGCGCCGCCGACCCGGTCCCGGGCCTCGAGGACCAGCACCTTGCGGCCGGCCGCGGCGAGGGAGGACGCACAGACCAGCCCGTTGTGCCCACCCCCGATGACGATGACGTCAACACGATCTGTCACAGGACCTCCTCCGCGGTAACTTCGCCAGACAGTCTAGGGGCGGTCGGCGCCTGCCACCTCCGGGCCGATGGGCCAGGAAGCCCCTCTTTCTGCTCTGATGCACACTCTTCCAAACTCTTGCAAACTCTTTGCAAACTCTGTTCCACGCTGCCGCCAGCCTGACCAGAAGGAGCTGCCATGAATTTTGCCGACCGGGGGGAACTGGACGACTTCCTGCAAGCGCACCCCGAAGTGCAACTGCTCGAGGTCCTGATGCCGGACATGAACGGCCTGCTGCGCTGCAAGCGCATCCAGCGCCGGGAGTTTGCTTCCCTGTTCGAGGGCGGCTTCACGGTGCCTGTCACCGTCCCCTTCCTCGGCATCCGCGGCGACATGTACGCCGGCCAGGACCAGCGCGTTGTCGGTGGCGACCCGGACCAGCTGATCCTGCCGGTGGCCGGCACGCTCGCGCCGATCCCCTGGGTCGACTCGCCGACGGCGCAGGTGCTGACCGGCTTTGCTACCGTCGACGGGCGTTACGCGGACACGGACCCCCGCGCCCCGCTGCTGCGTGTCCTCGAACGCTATCGGGCCAGCGGCCTCAGCCCGGTGGTCGCGACGGAGCTCGAGTTCTATCTCCTCGAGGACGGCGACGGCCCCCGGCCGACGCCGCGGCTCGGCCGCATTCCCGGAACGAACCAGCGGCAGCACGGCATCCAGTACTGCATGGCTGACGATCTCATCGAGTGCGACGCGTTCCTCGAGGATGTGCGCAGGGCCTGTGAGCTCCAGGCGGTGCCGCTCACGGCAATTCACAGCGAATTTTCGCCGGGCCAGTGGGAGATCAATACGCACCACGAGCACGATGCGCTACTCGCCGGCGACCACGCCATGCTATTGAAACGCATCATCAAGGGCGTGGCCCGCCGCCACGGGCTCGGCGCGACCTTCATGGCCAAGCCCTTCGCGGACCAGGGCGGCAGCGGCCTGCACATCCACGCCAGCGCCTATCGCGAGGACGGCAGCAATATCTTCGCCCACGACGAAGCGACTACGCCGCCCACGCTCACCGAACCGCTGCGCCGCGCCATCGGCGGCCTGCAGGCCACTATCGACGAGGCGATGGCCATCTTCGCGCCCAACCCGAACTCCTATCGCCGCTTCACCCCCGGCGCCTTCGCGCCCGCGGGGCGCAGCTGGGGCTACGATCACCGCGAGGTGGCGCTGCGCGTCCCGGCCTCCACCGAGGACAACCGGCGCGTCGAGCATCGCATCGCCGGCGCCGACGCCAACCCGTATTTCGTGCTGGCGGCCGTCCTGGCGGGGATACACTACGGCCTGGAGCGCGGGGTGGCCCCGGACACGCCGGTACAGCGTGAGGTGGATCTGTCCAGGAGCGAGGTCAGCATTCCTCAGCGCCTGGACATGGCGCTCGAACTCCTGCGTGCGGGCACCGTCCTGCCGCAATACCTCGGGGAGGCCTTCATCGCCGCGTTCGCAACGCAGCGCCAGGGAGAGAGCGACCTGTACCACGCGCAGGTGCCGGACCTGGACTACGCCTGGTACCTGCGCGCACTCTAGGACAGGTCGCGGGAAGCGGGCCCCGCTGCGGGGCCTCAGAAGTTGTAGCTGACGCGCACGCCGGCGGTACGCGGCCGCGCCGGCCCGAAGGTATGCTCCGGATAGAGGAACGGCACATAGTCCGGGCTGTCCGCCGGCAGCACATCGCCATTCGCATAGGCACCGTCGAACCAGTTCTGGTCCATGATGTTTTCCACGTAGGCGAGGACTGACCAGTTGTCCTTGCGGTAACCCAGCTGGAGGTCTGCCTGGTTCACCATCGGGATCTCCTGGTAGATGATGTCCTTGCCGGGCCAGTCGCCGCGGATACTGTCCTCCCAGGTCCAGGACAGCACACCGAAAGCCTCGCCCCCGGCGAGGGGAAGCGCGCCGTCGATCACCGCGAACGCGGTGTACTCCGGTGCCCAGGGTATCGAGTTGCCCTCGCAGGCCTGGTCCGAGCCAGTCAATGTCGCACCGACATCACAGAAGGGCTCGATTTCCCGCGCCTCGGAATCGAACCAGGAACCGCCGAAGCGGGCGCTCAGGTAGTCGGTCAGCGCGATACTGAACTCGGCTTCGACGCCCCAGCCGTCGACCTCGCCGGCATTGTCGACGAGCGAGCGCTGCGGCGCTTCCGGATCCGGGCGGATCGCCTGCAGATCTTCATACTGGTAGAAGAAACCGGTCAGCGACAGCTGGCTGCGGCCGTCCATGAGCCGGCCCTTGTAGCCGACCTCGTAGGAGATCACCGACTCCTCGTCGTAGTCGCCGGGGCGGTCCACACCCGGGATCGCTGCGCAGCGGGCATCGATGTAGACACAGGCGGACGCCGGCCCCTCGACGGTGAAGCTGTCAAAACCACCCGGCTTGTAGCCCGTGGCGACGCTGGCGAAAAGTAATGTGTCATCGTTCGGACGCCAGTTGAGCACGGCCCGCCAGGTCACGGCATCCCAGTCCTGCTTGTCGCTGACCGGGCCCTCGGGTGTGCCATAGCCGGTCTGCACCTTGTTGTTGAGGATGGAGCCGTCCGGGTCCGGAACACCCTGCTGGGAGAATTTCTTCTCATCGTAGTTGTAGCGCACGCCGATGTTGGCCTCGAGGGTATCAGTGAGGTCGTACTTGAGGTCGACGTAGGCGGAGTAGCCCTGGTACTTGCCGCCGATGCGGTTGATATCGTTGGCAACACCGGACGCCGACGGCGTCCACTGGTAGGTGCCGAAGTAGTAATCGAGGATGTAGGCGTAGGCGCCGCCGTAGTAGACGTTGTTGTAGTAGTCGAACAGGTCGGCACAGGTGGCATACCAGTAGCCGAGGCAGTAGGCGTCCTCGGCCTGCTGGCCCAGGAAGTCCGTGTCGATTTCCTCGTTGTAGTAGGACACACCGGCATACCAGTCGAGGGGACCGTCACCGTTGGAAGTCAGCCGCAGTTCCTGCTCGAAGTAGGTGCCCTCCTGGTCCTGGCCGTAATTGAAGACCGTGATCGGCATGCCGTCGTAGTCCTCGACGTAGTCGTACTCGTGGTCCTTGTAGCCGGTCAGCGAGGTCAGCGTGGCGAAGCCGAGGTCGATGTCCAGCAGCAGCGCGGCGGACATCGCCTCCGTGTCGTCCCGGGGCTCCAGCGGGGAGTTGTCGTTGTTGACGGTGCGGGCGTCGGGGTCGAAGGCAATCGGTACGCCGCCGTTGATCCGGGTGGCCGCCACATTGAAGGCGGGGCCGTTGCCGGTCGTCCGGTACACCGTGCCGAACTGGTTGCGGTTGTCGTACTCGAGGATCAGGTCACCGGTGACCCGCTCCGACTCGTAGCGGAAGGACACCCGCAGGGAGTCGTTGTCGTGGGAGATGAGATCATCGCCACCGGCGATGTTCTCCACGTAACCGTCTTCCTCGGTGTGGAACGCGGCAACGCGCATCGCGAGTCTGTCGGTGAGCGGCACATTGACCGCGCCCTCGAAGACAAACACCCCGCGTTCACCTACATCCACCTCGGCAAAGCCCTTGACCTCGTCGAGGCTGGCCTTGGTGGTGATGATGTTCATCCCGCCTGCCACCGAGTTGCGCGCGAACAGGAAGCCCTGCGGCCCCCGCAGCACTTCCGAACGCTCCACGTCGTAGAGGCTGGAAACGCCGGAACCGGTGCGGCCCTGGTAGAGCCCGTTCTTGAACAGGCTGATGGAGGGGTCGCCGCCGTTGCCGTAATCAATGGTGCGGATACCGCGCACGCTCACGAAATCGAGGAAGCTGTCCTTGGAGTTGCCGGTGATCCCCGGTGTGAAGTAGATGAGGTCCTTCACGTCATTCAGGTTGATCTTACGGATCTCGTTGCCGGACATGGCGGTGATCGAAAGCGGCACGTCCATGACCGATTCCGCCCGCTTGGTCGCGGTGACGATGACTTCCTCGAGCTGCTGCGCATCGACGGGGAGCGCCGCAGCGCCAAGCATGGCGAGTGAGACCGCCTGGGGCAGCAGGCGCCTACGAGCACTCAGGCATCGAGAGGCGGAAAGGCCGGATGCAGGGACGGGGGATGAAGCCGAAACACGCGTTGCTGATGCACACATGGGAACCTCCTCGGTGGACCGCTGCACGCTGGCCCGTCTTGTTTTCATTGCAAGCTAGCGCGGGACGCGCATCATCGCAAGCCAGCCCTAACCATAGCGCAAACACCAGACGGCGCTTCCCAGCCTACAGGGCGCCAATGCACCGCAATGGATGCGGACGCACCGCTAGCGGGCGGGCACTGCGTCGGTAAGGGTCTCCGGTACCCCGGCTTCTGCCAGGGCGCGGCGCATGGGTTCGAGCTCTTCCGCGTAGCGGCGCCAGCGGCCGACGGACCGGGTGTGGGCGGGCTGGCGCACCTGCACGGTACTGGCAGTAGTGACGGCGGACTTCTGCTCGTGGAAGGCGAGGCAGGCGTCCTCCCAGGGCAGCCCGAGAAAGTCGACGAGCGCGCGTGCGTTGGGCTCGAGGTTCGCGGCCGTATCCTCGTAGGAGATATCGAAGAAGCGGTCGCCGAAACGCTCGCGCCACGTTTCCATCAGCCGATAATAACGCGCGTGATGGCGTGCCATCTCGGCCTGCTCGTAGGAGTGCGGGTAGGCATCGGCGAACAGCTGCTTGAAGCTGGCAAAGCAGGCGTCCATCGGGTCGCGCCGCAGGTGCACGATTTTCGCCTTCGGCAGCGCTTTCAGGATCAGCGGAATATAGAGATAGTTAGGCGGCAGCTTGTCGACGAAGCGCGGCGTGTCGCCCTGCATGGTGCGGGTGGTCTGCAGGTATGCCTTGCCGAGCTGCGCCGGGTCGATCCCCGCGGCAATCTCAGCCAGCCGCGCCGACTGCTGCCGCTGCTCGCGGTAATCGCCGATACGCCGGATGGCGTGGCCGAACTGCTTCAGCTCACCGGCCGAGTGCACCTGCGAGTGGGCGGTAATGATGCGTTCGACCAGCGTCGTGCCCGTGCGCGGCTGTCCCACCACGAAGATCGGCGCCGGGTCGTCGTGGCCCTCCCGGCCGTCGTGGAGCCATGCTTCGGTGAAGGTCGCCGCAAACGCCTCATACATCTCAATCTCGCCCGCTTCGTCGAAATCGAGAGTGCTGCGCCGGGCCGCCGCGCCCTGCGCAAAGGCGGGAAATGCGTGGTCCCAGTCCTCGAGATCCTCGAGCTCCTTGCCAAGGGCGTAGCAGAGGAAGGCCAGGGCGCGCGGATGCTCCCGCTGTCCGTCGATTAGCCGCTCGAGTTCCTCGACGTGAGACCGGTCCCTGGCCTTGCGCAGACCGGAAAGCAGCCAGTGCGCGTTAGGGTGCCCCGGCTGCTGCGCCAGCACCCGGCGCAGCGCCGCCTCGGCCTCGTCGAGGCGATCCAGGAAGGTGTGATTGTTGGCCTGATTGATGAGGAAGGGCACGCTGTCCGGCTCCTTCGCCAGGGCGCGTGCGATCCAGCGGCCCGCTTCTTCCTGCTCGCCGAGGAGGCCGTGCACCGTACCGATGAGGTCCAGCACCACGGGATTGTCGTCATTGTGCTCAACCGCTTTTGCCAGCGCCGCATCGGCCCGGGCCGGCTGACCGGCCTGCATGAACAGCCGCGCCAGGTTCGCCCAGGCCGCGCCATGGTCCGGCTGCAGCTTGGTCACGGAGCCGAAGGCCTGCACGGCGTGCCAGGTCTGCTTCAGTTCCAGGGCGACCAGACCGACCAGGAAGTGCGCCTCGGGAACGTCGGGCCTGGCCCCGAGCACCTGTTTGCAGCAGGCGGCCGCCTCGTTCAGACGCCCCGCGGACAGGTGCGTAAAGCCCTGGCGGAGCCTGTCGTGCATCCAGGGTGCGGGCGCGGCGCGGGCGCGCTCGTTCACGACCGCGACGCCCGCTGTGCAGGGCGCGGTTCGCCACGCGTGGCGGTGCGAGTACGGATCTTGCTTGCCTTCATGCGGGCAGTATAGCGGTGGCGCAGGTGCGCGGGCTATGCTCCCCTGTAGCATGACAACCATGACGAGCAGTGACAATCGATGAGCAGGAAGTCTGACAAGGCCCTCGGCATGCACCGGCCGATCGACCGGCGGGACTTTCTCCACGGCGCGGTGGCATCGGCCCTCGCCCTGTCCCTTCCCGCCTCTCTCGCCGGCGCGGACCAGCCACCGCAGGCGACGGCAGCGCCCCGGCCGGAGGACTACCCCCCCGTGCGTACGGGCCTGCGCGGTTCACACCCGGGTTCCTTCGAAGCGGCGCACGCCCTGGCCCGGGAGGGCCGCTCCTTCGACAATCCCCGCGACCTCGACGAGCACTATGACCTGGTGGTGGCTGGCGCCGGCATCTCCGGGCTCGCGGCAGCACACTTCTATCGTGAGCGCTTCGGCCCGGACGCGCGGATCCTGCTGCTCGACAACCACGATGACTTCGGCGGCCACGCCAAGCGGAACGAGTTTCACCAGGCCGGGAAAATGCGCCTGTCCCTCGGCGGCACCCACAACCTCGAGTGGTGGGAATTCAGCCCGACGGTTAAGGCCTTCCTCGACACCCACGGCGTCGACACCGACGCCATGCGGGCAAAGCGCCAGTTCCGTTACGGAAGGACGGCCCCCAACAGCCCCGCGATGTGGTTTGACGAAGAAACTTACGGTGTCAACCGGCTGGTTCCGCGCTGTGACCTCGCTTTCCCCGGCCCGGCGGTAGAAACGATAGACCAACTACCCATCTCGGTCGCCGGCCGTGAGGCACTGAAGGCCTTCTACAGACGGCGGGACAACGTGCTTGCCGACCGGGACGAAGAGGCGGCTGAGGCCTACCTGCGGTCGCTTGCCTACCCCGAGTTCCTGCGCCGCCACGGCGGCCTGAGCGGCGAGGTGACCCAGCTGTTCGACAAGGCCGCCCACGGCAGCTGGGGCGTGGAAATGCGGGCGCTGTCCGCCATGGAGGCCTTCGAGACCGGCCTGCCGGGCGTGCACCTTGTCGGCGAGGACCCCGACAGCGAAGGCCGGGACTACCCCGTGGCGATGTGGCCCGACGGCAATGCCAGCCTGGCAAGGCTGCAGGTTGCACGTCTCATCCCCGCGGCGGCGCCGGGCACGGACGCCGGCAACGTGGCGCTGGCCCGCTTCGACTACGGAAAGCTCGATGAGCCGGGCGCTCCGGTACGGCTCCGCCTTAATGCCACCGTGGTCAACGCGTCCAACAGTGTAGACGGCGTGGCCGTGACCTACCTTAAAGATGGCGAGCTGCTGCGCGTGAACGCGCGCCACTGTGTACTCGGTTGCTACAACGCGATCATTCCCCACCTCTGCCCGGAGCTGCCAGAGGCGCAAAAAACGGCACTCGCCTACCAGGTGAAACATCCACTGGTGCTCACCAATGTCCTGATCCGCAACACCGATGCCCTT
>MDTG01005785.1_pt1 | contig 13530 bp, 13 predicted proteins | sample 811421 | NCBI WGS metagenome assembly MDTG01 (sample SAMN05326645, study PRJNA326480) | marine metagenome | isolation source: seawater | place: Pacific Ocean: South East | collected 2011 | reverse complement strand
AGAAGATCAGTAGGTTGGTCATTATTCTTTATATTCCTACTATATTCTTCTGCTCCGATGTTAGCTACCTTATCAAAACTTTCATTGATGGATCCAAATCTACCAACTGGAATTATTGGTAAATCTATTGCAGATGTTCAAGCTATAGACTGGTATCAAAACTGGAATCAAGCAAATCTAATGTTCGTAAGTGACTTTAACGGAAATGGAACTCTAGAACTAAATGAGTTTTTTATGGGTGGAAAAGCCGTAGTACTTGCAACACCAGAAGTTGCAGGATTACCATATGTAATTTCAGGTCTAGTTGCTGCCGGAGGTATGGCTGCTGCCATGTCAACTGCAGATGGATTAGTTCTTGCAATTTCAAATGCTCTATCTCACGACATTTACTACAAAATAATTAATCCTAAAGCTGAGACAGCCAAACGACTGATCGTGGCAAGGGTTTTGCTTGTAATAATTGGTTTTGCTGGAGCAACAATTGCAGCCTTAGAAATTCAAGGTATTCTTGGTTCAGTTATCTGGGCATTTGACTTTGCTATGTCCGGATTGTTCTTCCCACTTGTCTTAGGAGTATGGTGGAAGAGAGCTAATGCGCCAGGAGCTGTTGCTGGTATGTTGTTAGGATTGGCATCTGGAACTGCTTATCTAGTTTGGGTAAGAAATGGTGGATCTGGGTTCTGGGGTGTTACTCAACTTACATTCGGAATCGTTGGTTCATTAGTAAGTTTAGTTTCAATGATAGTAGTCAGCTTGTTAACACAAGCGCCTGACTCTGCTACTCAGAAGATGGTTGATGAAGTACGTATACCAAGTGGTAAAACAGTACTTGGAAAACAACACTAAATAATTAATTTTTTAGGGGCGATTTTTTAATCGCCCCTTTAAACTTTTAAATAGCATGTACGCAAATTTCCATCCTTTAATTTATCTGATTGACTATATTATGGGTGTCATCATGTGGACACTTATAGGTAGAGTGGCAATGAATATTTTTCAAAGACAAGACTCAGAATTCTTTTTTATGAAAGTTTTTGTTAAAATGACAGATCCAATTATCAAAATATTTAGATTTATCACGCCTTCTTTTATTATAGCACCTCTGGTACCACTTTATGTTGCATGGTTTTTTTATATGTTTAGGTTTTATCTTATGCCTTATTTAATGGGTTATTCAGTTATGGGAATGCTATCATTTCCACTTGAAAGCGAGATAGCGTCACAGATTTATCAAATTTTTGGTAAATAATAATTCAAAAAAAAAACAAATATTGATACTACTGTAATAAGTTTCCAATGAAAAAAATAAAAATTTCTCCATCTATACTATCTGCAGATTTTAGCAATTTAGGTGAAGAAATTAAAAAGCTTGAATTGGGAGGAGCTGACCTAATTCATGTTGATGTTATGGATGGTCACTTTGTTCCAAATTTAACAATTGGTCCGCCGGTAATTAAAGCTTTAAGAAAATATACAAACCTTCCGTTTGATGTACATTTAATGATATCTCCAGTGCATAAATATATTAAGGATTACTCTGATGCTGGGTCTGATATAATTACTATCCACCCAGAAGCTACGGATGATCTAGATCATTCAATTAACTTAATAAAAAGTCTAAAAAAGAAAGTAGGTGTCTCGTTAAACCCTAACACATCTATAGATACAGTGATAAAATTTTTAGAGAAAATTGATTTAATACTTATTATGAGTGTATACCCTGGATTTGGGGGTCAAAAGTTCATGCCGGAAGTAGTTGAAAAAATTAAATCTTTGCACGAAATTAGAAATAAGCAAAACTATAATTATGACATAGAAGTAGATGGCGGAATAAACTTTTCAAATTCAAGAGTGGTCATAGAGGCTGGAGCAAATATAATAGTGTCTGGGACTACAATTTTCAAGGAAAATGAAGGTAATATTAAGAAAAATATCGATACCTTAAAAAATTACAAATAATGAATCTAAAAAGTTCGTTCAATTTTTTTAAAAGGTTTAGAGTGAGTGTAAGTTCAGAAATAAGAAAATTTTATCTAAGCACTTCTTTTTATAATAAGAAAATTTCCAAAATAGACAAAACAAATTTAGTATATAAACCAAATCCGAGTATTTTCGACTGTCTAGTAAAATATAAAAAACAAAAAAAAAATATAAATGAGTTCGTAGTAAAATCTATCTGGGAAGAGCAAAATATCGGTAAATATAAATATAAAAAGTTACATAATTTTTTTTGGCTATATTCTATTGACCTAAAATCGTCTAATAAAACTACACAATTAATTATTGAAAATTGGATTGATAAAAATATTAAGTATAATAGTCAAATTTGGGAATTAGATACTTTGTCTAAAAGATTAATATCTTGGATAAGTAACTCAAAGCTTACATATGAAGACTCTTCAGATGAGTATAAAAATAAATTTAATTTTATTGTTAACAAACAACTAAATCACTTAATAAATGAAATCGATCGATCACCATCTGTCGATAATAAATTAATTGGTTGTACTGCTATAATTTTAACTAGTATTTCGTATAAGAAAGATAATAATTTAAATTATGGATCAAAACTTTTAAAAAATATAATCTCTTACTCTTTAGACAGAGAGGGATTTCCAAAGTCAAGAAATTTTAGGCAGTTATTTTTTTATTTAAAATATTTTGTTTTAATTAGAGAACTTTTTAAAGAAGTATATCACGAAATTCCTAACTATTTAGATGAGGCCATATTTTATTTGGGACAATCTTATAACCTGTTTTGGCAAACTACAAAAGTTTCAAGTTTATTTAATGGAAATAATGAAAATGATAATTACGATTTTGATGATTATTTACTTAATCATGGTTATAGCTTTAAAAGTTTCAAAAATGAGACTGCTGGTTATGCACTTTTAAAAAATAATAAAAACTCTTTAATAATTGATATTGGAAAACCTCCAGAAAAAAAATTTTCAAATAATTATCAATCTGGCACTCTATCTTTTGAGTTTTCTTACTTAGCGAATAAAATTATATGTAACTCAGGATATTTTCAAAAACAGAGGCATCAATTAAATAATATATCTAGATCTTCAGTGGCACATTCAGGTTTAATTATAGATAACTCGTCGATTGCAAAATTTAGACATGATAGTGTTGGAAATAGATATGTAAGCAATGATTTTAAAGTTTTTGACAAAGAGATAATTAATCAAAAAGATAGATGGTTTATTAGTGCGTCGCACGATGGTTATAACAAAAACTATGGAATTTTACATAAACGCTCATTAGAGTTTCTAACCGACAAATTTAAACTGATTGGGAAAGATGAAATAATTAAAAAAAGAAGTTTTAGATCATCTCTATTTGAAATAAGATTTCATCTTCCTCCCGAGGCAAAAGTATCAAAAACAATTGACGGTCAAACGGTCCTACTTGAAGTAAAAAATTCAGGATGGAAATTTAAATGTGACGAACACAATTTAGATGTAGAGACTGGACTTTATTTTGGTAAGAAAAATCTATACATAGAAAATCAGAATATATTAATATCCGGTACAACACAAAAATATGATCAAATTATAACATGGGAGTTAACTAGAATTTAATGAGAAAAATTAAAAATGCACTGATATCTGTTTCAGACAAAAAAAACCTAAAAAAAATTTTAAGCACAATTAAAAAATACAAAATTAAAATTATTAGCTCAGGAGGAACTTATAAAGAAATTAAAAGATTAGGTTTTAAGTGTACAGAAATATCAGAATTTACTGGCTTTCCTGAAATATTGTCCGGAAGAGTTAAGACTTTACACCCCAAGATACACTCTGGAATATTAAGTAGGAGAATAAAACCTGATATAAAACAGTTAAGAAAGTATAAATTTGAGGAGATTGATTTAGTTATAATAAACTTTTATCCTTTTGAAGATATTTTGTCGAAAACAAATAAAAAAAATAAAATTATTGAGAATATTGATATTGGGGGACCAAGTTTGGTAAGAGCAGCAGCAAAAAATTACAAAAACGTAACTATAGTTTCATCAACAGATCAATATTCAAAACTAATATACGAATTAAATAAATTTAAAGGTGCTACATCATATAACTTCAGGAGAGATCTTTCTAAAGCTGCTTTCTTAGAAACATCTTATTATGATTCATTAATATTTGATTATTTAAATAAATCATCGAATGAGGTATTTGCAAAGAAAAAGACGCTATTTGGAAAAAAAATTGAAGAGTTAAGATATGGTGAAAACCCTCACCAAAAAGCAGCAATATATACTTCAAACTCGGTGGATAGTTTACATCAATTATCTGGCAAAAAACTAAGCTATAACAATTATAACGATTTATTTTCAGCTGTTAAAATCTCCAACTCATTACCAAAAAATACTGGTACAGTTATTGTGAAACACAATAACCCTTGTGGTGTCTCTATAAATAAGAGTAAATTAAAAAGTTATCAGATGGCCTATAACTCAGATCCAATTAGTGCCTTTGGTGGAATTGTGTCATGTAATTTTAAAATAGACAGAGAATTAGCAAAAAGACTAAGCAAAAAATTTATAGAAATTATAGCCGGGAAAGGATTTACTACTGAAGCTGTAAGGATATTAAAAAAGAAAAAGAACTTAAGAATCATAGACTCTTCAAAAATTAATTTATCAGACAAAATAAATATAGTTTCAAATATGGGAAATTATCTTATGCAAACGTCAGATATTAAACCTTTCACAAAAAAAGATTTTTATACTGTTTCAAATGCAAAGGCCAGCAAAGAAACAATGGATAATTTGATTTTCGCATTTAATGTATGTAGATACGTAAAATCAAACGCAATTGTATTGACTAGAGACTTCTCTACAGTCGGTATAGGATCTGGACAAACAAGCAGAGTTGATAGCTGTGAAATAGCAATTAATAAGATGCAAAGATTAGATGATTTTTCTAAAAATTCAAAAATCTATGCAGCATCAGATGCTTTTTTTCCCTTCGTTGATGGAATTGAAAAGCTTGTAAATTCAGGGGTTAAAGCAATCATTCAGCCCTCTGGATCTATAAGAGATAAAGAAATAATTAAATTTGCAAATAAGTTAGGAATTGTTCTAGTTTTCTCAAGAACTAGACATTTTAACCATTAAATTAGTTTATCTATTTTGGCTGCGAGAACAAAATCACTTTCGTGCAATCCATTTATAGCATGTGTAAAAATTTTTATTTTGGCATAACCCCACCCAAACCACAAATCTGGGTGATGTGCCTCTTTTTCCGCTATATCACTAACTTTATTGACAAAAGACAGACTTTCAAGGAAATTTTTAAACTTGAATTCTTTTACAATATAATAACTATCATTATTATCTCTTTCAACATCCCAGCCATCTACTTTTTTGAGGTATTTATGTATTTCCTCCATATTAAAACTTGGAATACCTCCTTCACAAGGAATACATTTTTTTTCTGACAATTCAGTCATAATATTCTCCTTAATTTTGGAGCGGGCAATGGGACTCGAACCCACGACCTTCTCGTTGGCAACGAGACGCTCTACCACTGAGCTATGCCCGCAAAAAAACAATTATAATTAGGGGTTTTGGTAAATGCAAGATATATTACCAAAATGATTATTTGGTTAGCATCATACCCAAAAAGTGGAAATACCTGGGTAAGATCATTTTTATCTGCATACTATTTCACTGAGGATGGAATATTTGATTTCAACTTGCTTGAAAAATTCAATCAATTTCCTAGCAAGGACTTTATAAATAAAGGACTTAAAAGTCCAAATGATATAGTTAGATACTGGCATCCAATACAAAACGATATCTTAAAAAATAATAAAATAAAATTCTTAAAAACACATAATGCTCTAATTCAACTGGGTAATGTAAAATTTACAACTCCGAGATATACCTTGGGAGTTATATATGTGCTAAGAGACCCTCGTAACATGATTACATCATTAAAAAATCACACTGATATTTCTTACGATGAGGCTCTAGATTTTATTACAAATGAGGAAACTATTTTATATGATACAAAAGTTAATGATTTTGATGCCACGCACTACATAAGCTCTTGGAGAATGCACTATAAATCTTGGTTAATGAACAAAGTTTTTAAAAAAATTTTAATAAAATATGAGGATTTAGAACATAACTCTGAGAGAGTGTTTAGTAATTTAATCATTTTTTTAAATTCCTTAATGAAAAATGGACAAGAGGTAAATAAATTAAAATTGAAAAATGCTATTGATACAACTAATTTTGACCATTTACAAAATAAAGAAAATAAAGGTCAGTTTCAAGAAAATGTAATCTATTTAAAAACAAACAAAAAAGTTAAGTTTTTTAACCTTGGATCAAAAAACAAATGGGAAAAAATATTGCCAGATAGGTACAAAACTAAAATTAACAATATATTAAAAGAGGACTTAGAATTTTTAAAATATAATACTTTTTAAAAACAAAGTTGGAATATTTTAATTATTTTGCTAAAATATAACATGAAAGAAAAAAGTTTTCCTGAAGAAATACCTGTGTTTCCATTATCAAATTTTATAATTTTTCCTGAAACTACTGTGCCGCTTAATATATTTGAACCAAGATATCTACAAATGGTAGATGATATAATGAGAAGTCATAGACTTATTGGCATGATACAGCCAAAAAAACAATTGGGTACCGAAAAACCAGATTTATACGATGTTGGATGTGTTGGAAAAATTACGAGTTTTAACGAAACAGATGATGGCAGATATCTTATAATTATTAATGGAATATCAAGGTTTAAAGTTTTGGAAGAGTTGAATAGTGAAAAACTTTATAGAGTTTGTAAAGTTAATTTTGAAGAATTTAAACAAGATCTTAGCAATCAAGAAAATAATTTAAAAACCAAAGATTTAGATGTAATTTTTAACGATGTAAAATCTTTATTTAAAAAACAGGGATATTCAATTAATTTAAAAGATTTAGAAAATCAAAGTATTGATAAAACTATTAATTCTTTAGCAATGGCTTCTCCCTTTTCATTGGAAGAAAAACAAATTTTACTTGAAACACAAAGTCTTATTAACAGAAAATTAAAATTAGAAGAAATACTTAAAACATATGTTTTAGATAAATTTAGCAATACTACAATACAGTAATTATATACCTTTATTTGCTAAACGTGAAATATATTTAATAAATTTTTCATTTTTGTTTAGTGTGCTAAATAATTTTTTTGAAAAAAATTTTGGAAATTTTTTTTCAAAAATAAAAAACTCATATATAAAATCGATACCTGTAGCAAAAAGAGTATTTTTATACCTGGCAGTATTTTGAAAATTCTTTAAAAAACTTGAGTCAAGTGGTAGCCCCAAACTTATAGTTCCATCAATTAATTTATTTAAAAGCTTTATGTCTCTTAGACTCATATTGAATCCTTGGCCTGCAAGCGGATGAATTTGATGCAATTTATCACCAAAAGCTAAAACATTTTTGTAGTAATATTGTCTAAGTAATTTTAAATTAAGTTTGAATTTTTCAAACTTTTGAAAAGTATTAATTTTATATCTAAAATTATAATTTGTGATTAATTTCTTGAGATCTTTTTCGTCTAAAACTTGATTTTTATTATCATAAATTGAATATACTATTGATGTTGTCACAGAATTTAAAGGTAGAAAAGCAAGTGGCCCTTTTTTTGTAAAGGTTTGACTGGCAATATTATTCTTAATATTTTCGTGTTTTATAATGCCAGTATAAGCAAAACTAAAATAGTTTTTGTTTATTCTTTTTGAGAAATTCTTTTTAGCAAAATTATTTGTAATATTTGTATCAATTATCAAATTATATTTTTTTAAAAATTGATCAGAGTTTTCAACGTTTTTTATTTTAGAAATTATTTTAATTTTTTTATTTTTTAAAATTTTTTTTTTAATTAAATTTAGAATTTCATTGTATTTAAGCATATAAAATAATATTGAACTATCGTTATGAAAATTAAGTATATTTAATTTATCATCATTGAAGATTTCAATTTTATTAACCTTATTTGCAATTGAGTATATTTCTGGAAATAATGTATTTAAGAATTTTGCATTTTCATTTGAAATTCCAATAGTTCTTGCGGTTTTTTTTAAATTTCTGCCCTTTTTGAGGTATAGATCCACAAAAATATCTTTAGTTGTGAGACTTTCGGCCAAAACTAAACTTGTCAATCCATCCCCAATAATACAAATTTTCATAAATAAAAAATAATTTTATCAGCAAAAATTAAATGATACAAAGTGACAATTCTGAGTCGTATTATTATGAAAATAAATAAAATACTTGAAAAAACGTCTGATTTTCTTGTCAATAGAATAATTGAAATTATCGGTATTTTTTTTATTTTAATATCTTTAGCTTTATTACTATCTCTAATTTCGTATTCACCTGATGATCCAAATTTTATCATAAAAGATAGAAATGAAGTTAAAAATCTTTTAGGATTCAAAGGAAGTTTAGTATCAGATATTTTATTTCAGTCTATAGGACTAATATCTTTTTTATATCCTTTGACTATATTTTTTGTTGGATTTCAAATAGTTAAATTTAAACATATTCTATTTATTCTGGAAAATTTTTTTTATTTAATAATTTATTCACTTTTAGGATCAATATTTTTTTCAGTGCATTATGAGGATTCATTTTCTTTAATGATAAACGGAAATGGTGGGTTTGTTGGAAATTATTTAGAAGATTTATCAATTTTTGAATTCTTAGCCTCAGACAACATGGCAATTTATACTTTACATATCATTTTTACCTTATTTTTCTTTACTCTTTCAATTAATTTTTCTTTTAAGGTCTTAGTTAAAATTTTTCATTTTTATGAAAAATTAATTTTAAAAAATTCTCAAAAGAATCGCGTTAAGCAAGAAGATATTGTTTATGATAATTCATATGATAAAATAAATACTTCAGATATCAGGCAGCAGGAGGACTTTCCATTTAATAGTATAGTAAAAAAGGATATAAAGATTCAAAAATTTAAGTTACCCAAGGTTGATATTTTAGAAACGCAAAAAAAGGAAATAATTAATAATAAAAGTGAAACTATTGACGAAAGCTTTTTAGAAAAAATTTTGTTAGATTTCGGGGTTAAAGGAAAAATAAAAAGAATAAATCATGGACCTGTTGTAACTTTAAATGAATTCGAGCCTGCAGCTGGAGTAAAAGTTTCAAAAATAATGAATCTTTCCGATGACATTGCTAGAAACACAAGCTCTGAGTCGGCTAGGATATCTACTATTCCAGGAAGTAATACAGTAGGTATTGAGTTACCAAATCAATTTAGAGAGAATGTTTACCTAAAAGAAATTATTTCAAATACAAATTTCGGAAGAAAAGACTATAAGCTACCAATTGCACTAGGAAAAAGTATATCTGGTGTACCGATAGTAGGTGATTTAACTTCTATGCCACATCTCTTAATAGCTGGAACAACAGGGTCCGGAAAATCTGTATGTATAAATACTATAATATTGTCATTAATTTTTAAACATAATCCAGATAGATGTAAATTTATACTTATTGACCCTAAAATGTTAGAACTATCAACATATGAGGGAATACCACATTTAATAAGTCCAGTAATTACTGAAGCAAAAAAAGCGACCGCTGTTCTGGGTTGGGTAGTTAAAGAAATGGAGAGCAGATACAGACTAATGACAAAAGAAGGAGTTAGAAATATAGATGGATATAACGCGAAGCATAAGCTTCCAATGCCTTATATAGTTGTTGTTGTTGATGAAATGTCAGATTTAATGTTAGTTGCAGGTAAAGAAATTGAGGGATATATTCAAAAACTCTCTCAAATGGCTAGAGCATCTGGAATACATATTATAATGGCTACACAGAGACCAAGCGTTGACGTTATAACTGGAACTATAAAAGCAAATTTTCCAACAAGAATTTCATTTCAAGTAAGTTCAAAGATCGACAGTAGAACAATTTTAGGGGAGCAGGGAGCGGAACAACTGTTAGGCAAAGGTGACATGTTATATATGTCTGGCGCTAATAGAATAATAAGAATTCATGCTCCCTTTGTTTCAGACAAAGAAATAGAAAAAGTTAATAATTTTCTTAGATCCCAAGCAGAACCAGATTATATTGACGAAATTTTACATTTTGCGGATGAAAAAGATACAAATTCTACGGATGAGACTTCCGATTATAAGGACGAATTATATGATACAGCGTTAGAGATTATTAAATCCGAAGGAAAGGCCTCAACTTCTTTTTTACAAAGAAAGTTACAAATTGGATACAATCGAGCAGCAAGAATAATAGATATGATGGAAGAAAAAGGTGAGGTGAGTAAAGCCAATCATGTGGGTAAAAGAGATATTATTAGATGAAATATGTAATAATTTTTTATGTGATTATAAGTTTTCTCTCAGTCTCTAATGCCTCTATTAAAGAGAATATTATAAAAAGTTTCGGTAGAATCGATAACCTATCATTTAACTTTACACAGACAGTAAATGGGAAGGATGAAAGTGGAAGTTGTATTATTTCTTACCCAAAAAAAATTTATTGTAAGTACAACTTAAGATTTAATAAGATATTAGTTTCAAATGGTAATTCCTTGGTTTTAAAAAGTGATAAAAATAATCAATATTACAGATATCCATTAAACAATACTCCGTTAGTATATCTTTTGGATAAAAGTTTCATTTTAAAAAAAATAAAAGGACTTGAACTTAAGGTGCTAAACCAAAAATATTTTTATTTTGCAATTAATCATGAGAATCAGTTCATAAATTTATTTTTTGATATGGAAAGTTTAAATTTAATTGGGTGGCAAACTGAAGATATTTATCAAAATTTAACTATTACAAGAATATATGATTTAAAAAAAAACAAGAATATAGACAAAAATATATTCATCTTGCCCAAAATGAATTAGTTAAGCTGAAATTTTTACAATATCTTCTTTATAAACTTTCATTCCTCTAGAGAGATAGTTTTTAATAGCATATTTATGATCTAATGAACAAGTATGAACCCAAACTCTTTTTATTTTTCTTTCTAATGATTTTTTAATAGCTTCAGACAATAAATATGCACCGTATTTTTTTCCTCTATATTCTTCAAGAATTCCGAAGTATGCAATTTCAAATTCAGAATTTATTTCATCATATATACTCTCGTAATATCCAGCTAATTCTTTATCCTCCTTAATTATGAAGGTATTTACATTTTTATTAGATAAATAATTCATCCATTGACTATCTGTCCAAGATAGCCTGTCAATCCACCTGTGATTTTTCCCTATTTGTTTATAAAAAAATTTGTTTAATTGAAAGTCAGGCGGTGATATTTTTTCTAAGAAACATTTATTGTTTGGTTTCTTAACAAAATTTAATTCGGCTATATCTCTAATTTCTAAATAATGCCTTACAATTTTAATCATATTACCATTTTTCCTAACTTCTCTCCTCCAAACAAATGATAATGAAGATGGGGCACCTCTTGACCTCCATTTTGCCCAATATTTACAAGTGTTCTATAACCTTTACCATTATTAACCGAGATACCTAATTTTTCAGCAACAAATGAAATTGCTTTTGATAATGCAACAATTTCTTCATCTGAGGCTTTTTTATTGAAATCGTCTAGATCTATATATTTTCCTTTTGGTATTACTAGTACATGAATTTTTTTTTGTGGATTTACATCATAAAAAGATAAAACATATTTATCCTCATAAACTTTATTACAAGGAACCTCTCCTCTTAAAATTTTAGCAAAAATGTTATTTTTGTCATAATCCATATTTTATTTACCTAAAACATTTTTAACTGTTTCACCCATTACTGATGGGTTTTTGGAAATAGTTATTCCGAATTCTTTTAATATTTCAACCTTTTCAACTGCACTTTCTCCGTAGGCTGAAACTATGGCTCCCGCATGACCCATTACTCTTCCTTTTGGTGCAGTCAATCCTGCAATATATGCAATAACAGGTTTTTTCATATTTTCCCTGGCAAATTTGCCCGCAGCCACTTCTTGTGGACCCCCTATTTCTCCTATCATCAGTATAGCATCCGTTTCAGGATCTTCTTCAAATTTACCTATGATATCTTTAAAGGAACTTCCGTTTATTGGATCTCCACCTATCCCAACACTAGTAGATATTCCAATGTTTAAATCTTTTAATTGTTGTGCCGCTTCATAACCTAATGTCCCTGATCTGCTAATTATACCAACTCTTCCTTCTCTATAAATGTGTCCAGGCATAATACCTAACATAGATTTTCCTGGACTTATTATCCCTGCACAATTTGGACCAACCAAACTCATTTTTTCTGATTTAGAATATCTTCTCATATATCTTTTAATTTTAATCATGTCATGTGATGGAATTCCATCAACTATAGCTACGCAAGTTCTTATACCAGCATCGGCAGCTTCCATTGCAGAGTCTGCAGCAAAAGCTGGTGGAACAAACAAAATAGAAGCTGTAGCACCAGTGCTATTTACAGCCTCTTTAACTGTATTAAATACAGGAAGGTTTAAATGCTTAGTTCCTCCCTTACCTGGTGTAACTCCACCTACAACATTTGATCCATACTTGATCATTTCATCAGCATGGAAGGTTCCCATTTTGCCTGTAAAGCCTTGAATTAAAATTTTTGTTTTTTCATCAATAATAACTGCCATATTATCCCTTTAACACATTAACAGCCTTATTTGCTGCGTCCTCTAGAGAGTTTGCCTCAATATATTTAATTTTACTTTCTCTTAAAATTTTATTTCCTTTATCAACGTTTGTCCCTGCAAGTCTAATAACCAGAGGTGTTTTTATTTCAATTTTCTCCAATGCTTGTACAATTCCTTCTGCAACCCAATCACACCTATTTATGCCCGCAAAAATATTTACTAATATGACTTTAACTTTGTTGTCCATTGAAATAAGTTTAAAAGCTTTGACAATTTTCTCAGGAGTTGCACCCCCTCCTACATCAAGAAAATTTGCCGGTTCACCCCCAGCTAACTTTATCATATCCATTGATGCCATCGCTAGTCCTGCACCATTGATTATATTGCCAATATTTCCATCCAGACTTACATAATTTAAACCTCTGTCTGATGCATAGACTTCGCTGGAGTTTTCTTGTGTTTTGTCTCTAAGTTCTGATATTTGATTTCTTCTAAATAAAGCATTATTATCAAAACTCATTTTACAGTCTAATGCAAGTATTTGTCCTTGTTCAGATACAGCTAAAGGATTGATCTCAACCATGGTTGCATCTAGCTCACTAAAAGCTCTGTAGCAACTAATTATTGTTTCGGCTGTTCTGTTAATTAGTTCTGGTGCTACGCCTAGACCAAAAGCTATTTCCCTCGCTTGAAATTTTTGCATTCCAACTGCAACTTCGATTTTAGATCTTATAATACTATCTGGTTTTTCTTTAGATATTTCCTCAACGCTCATTCCTCCCTCTGTTGAGGCAACAACCATTATGCTTTCTGACGCTCTATCAAAAACTAATCCTAGGTATAATTCTTTT
>MDTG01229354.1_pt1 | contig 13531 bp, 14 predicted proteins | sample 811421 | NCBI WGS metagenome assembly MDTG01 (sample SAMN05326645, study PRJNA326480) | marine metagenome | isolation source: seawater | place: Pacific Ocean: South East | collected 2011 | reverse complement strand
TCTTTAAAGTATAAGTTAAAAAAGTAAAATTTTATTTTTATAGATTATATATTTTTAATTCTAATTTTTTAAACTTCTTATGAGAGTCATCTTAGTTAGTATCTTTAATAAATAAATAACTATAGAGTAAGTTAATTCCTAGATATAGCTTTAAAATATTATTTAGATTCTCAGTAAATCAGGCATTATGTAGATAGTATAAATAAATAATTTAGCCAAAATTAATATTTTCTTGGAAAAGGCCAAATAAATTATTACCTACAATTGCTGCAATAATCAAAACAAAAGCGACTATGGCGAATAGAGCGCTTACATCTTTAATATCATATGGGGTTTTAAATAAGGGTTTTTGATCCGACATGAAATTTTGTTAGATAATAATGTTTAAGTATTTTAATATTTTAGTTTTATTTTTAGGAAAAATCTTTTAAATTTATCTCCTGACTTAACTTAGTCTTTTATTTGAAGGTCTAAATAATTAAATATTTATTTATGAAATTTAAGTATATTTTTAAAACCTTGTGGGATTCAATAACTTATTTATTGGACTATGAAAGATTAAAAAAATCAATCAATAAAATATAATTGATGAGCATTAGAAAAAGAATTAATTTATCCTACTATTAATTTTCAATGAACTTTTGAAGATCAGAAGTATAATTTTGTACAAAAAAGCCACTTTAATTAGTGGCTTTTCAATTTAACTTGTGTATGTTTTACCTCGGTAAACAAGTTCGGTGTGCTTTCTCTTTACAGCCTCTTTATTTTGAACATATTTATTTCCTCTATAAATTAAGGTCATTTTACTTTTCCGGTTTCGCCTAAGTCCCCGTTCCATGGCTTAAGTCGATCTGCGGCTTGTTTTTTGCAAGTTGAACGTTTTGATAGCTATTGCTGGAAAAATATTACCACATAAGAAAAATCTATGACAAGGGTTGATCTAAAATATTCTTTTACATGTATTTCATACTCACCGTAATTATCAAAAATGAATAATGCAGGTTACATTTTGTTCAATTAATTGATTTATTTTTTATAAACTTACTTTTTAAATGTAAAATTCAAAAGATTATAATGTCGTTTTATGTTTTCAAGAAACAAAAAATCTCCCAGTAAAAAGACTACAAATAGAAATTCTTCAACTGTTGTAGAGACACCTTTATTTGCACAGTTACTACCATTTGCCAATGTAATGACTGAAAAGGTTCAGGTAGTAAATGCTTTGGCTTTTACCTTAATAATGGGTGTTTCTATTTTTGGGATAGCTCTTTGGAGACTTTCTGCTTTAACTTAATTATCTAAATTTTTAAGCATAGAGATTTTTGACTCTTTGTTATTAATCATTGTAATTAACCACTTAGAAGCCAAGGCTCTTGATATTGATCTATTCTTTAAAAATCTACATATGTAAATATGTAGATTTTTCTCATTTTTGGAGTTAAATTTTTCTTCGAATTCTAAGATTGCTTCATCAGTTGTTCTTTTTCTTAACTCGTCAACTAAAGCATGACTTGATGCATCGTTAAAAAATTTTCCAATACTTAAGCTTAATGTCATAATCAATTTTTGTGCCTACTTAAGATGTAGCTAAAAATTGATTTTTGTAAAACAAATTTGCCTTAAGTTACAAACAATTTAATATTTAATTTTTTGGTTTAGCGAGAGGAAGTAGGCATTTATCTGAATCACAGCCAGCTGGACCAGCTTCAGATAGTTCTCCTATGTCGTATTTATTCAGTGCATCAAAGAAATCATTATTCACTTTCCTTTTAGCTACCTTTGCCTGCAATGACAAGAACTCTTCTTTACTGATGGGTTCAAAAGGTAATCTAGGGAATGTCGCATTGGCGCTGAATCGAGCCAGTAATGCTGCAGAAATATATCCTTCATTATTTTCTATAGCATTATGAATAGCTTTAGCTAATTCCTCAATTTCATCTTCTCTGAATTCAACTGTGGCAGAGGTGTTATGTTCAGTATAGAACTTCTGAACTTGCATGTAAAAATCAAACTGTGCTAGAGCTGAAAAATTATTAATATCAATTTTATCTGCTCCTTCTATATTGGCCCAGCTAACCTCTGTAGGTATTTCAACCAGCCACTCAGTACATCTTGGATCAAAGGGATTATCAAGCAAACATCCTTTTTCATCCTTATCAGATTGAGATGGTACAACAGAATAACCATAATCCATGCAAGCTAAAGCGATAGGATCATTCTTTCTGAAAGTTATTCTTCTTATAAATCTTTGCGCTTTTGGGGGATGCCAACCAGGCGCTGCTCCTGTTAAGAGACTTTTAGTTCCAGCAGGTTGAACAGTAGTGCATCTATTTGGTCTTCTTAGATTATGCTTATCACAATATTCCCATACAGTTTCTTTTACAGTTTTTCTCCAAGAATCTAAAAACTTAGCTTCTTGTGTTTTAAATGTTTTTCCTTCTTCTGTATCAGGTCTTCCAGCTTCCCACCACTTCAACCACGGAGTACCAAAAGCGTGAACGCAGAAATCAAATAATCCTGTAAAACTAACTCCAACAATAGGATCATATTCTCTACTTTTTCTATATCTTTCAACTTCAAAGTCATGATTTAGTAAGCAGGCGACAGATAGAGCTGCAGCTTTAAAAGCTTTTTTTTGCTCATCAATATTTTCTGGGTCGATCTGATTTAGATGTACTTCAGCTAAATTACAATGGAAATCATTTCCTAAAATTTCTCCGCAAGGATTGAGGCCATATCTACTTAACCTATGATTTAACTCTTCTTCAGAAAAAGGCCCATAATTAAGATTAATCCAGTTTCTAGCTTCTTCTTTACTCTGCTCTGAATATATTTCTATAAATTCTTTTCTCAATACTTCGTCATCAAGAATGTCTGCATTTGATCTAGCTATCGCTTCAGGTGCAAACTGAATTGCTCCTTCTCCAGAATGGAATTGTTTTGTTACGGCATCCAAAATGGTTTGATAAGAGGGTTTTGAATGATAAACCCTAGTGTGATTAGCCATCCTGAGAGCATCCTTGTCTGGATCTATTCTCCAATTACCATTTTGATCCTGACTCCATAGATTTTCTTTCGCTGAGGCTGCTTCTTTATCATCAGATGCAAACTGTCTCATCCCAGCGCTTCTTCTTATATTTCCTGCGACTATAGTTACGGCAGCTTCGTCAATTAGTAAGCAACACTCTACGGTATTCAGTTTTCTTCCAATAGCTTTTCCTAGAAGAGAGGCAACTCGAGAATAAAGATCTTTTAATTTGATAGGATTTGCCATCCCTCCAAAACCTTTTAATGATTCTCCTGCAGGCCTTATATCTTCTAAATTTATATAAACGTCAACTTCTTTTTCAAGACTTTCATTACTCGAAGCTTCAAGCAAGTATTTATAGCTATCTACCCATCCTCTTCTGCTATCTCCTACCTTTATATAAATATTTTTTCCTTTAATTTCTAAAGAGGATTTCTCCTCTCTTTCCTCTTTTGGAGTTACGCCGACTTCGCTAACCGATTTGATATTAATTTTGTTTATTACCGTTGGGAGTTTATTTATAAAGTGAGGCTCAATTATTGCTCCTGTTCCGCAACCCATCATTGCTAAGTCCATCATCAAAGCAAAAGCTTCCCAATCAATCAAATTTGTGGAAGTACAGTTGTATGCTCCTGAGAAGTTTTGGTTTTTCTTGATCCAAGGAGTACCTCCTATCCATAACCACCTACCTGAAGGTTGGGCTTTTTGATTGCTTTGCATTTCTCTCATCAAAATTAATTCTTCTTCAGAAAGATTTCCTAATGTCTTTAATCCGTTTAAGTTCCTTTCTCCTACTTCACTCCAATTCTCTCTTTTACCGGATGCTGTTTTTCTGCTGTAGGACCTAAAAAAGACAGGATATGCAGCCGGTGCAGTCTTTGGAAAATCATCTTTTTTAAGATTATTAGAATTGCTTTTTGAGGAAGCTTTATTTGGAGTAACTGTCACAATAAAAAATGTATGTAAATAATCCGTAAGGGAAGAATAACTCTACCTATGGCGTCTGCAACTATTCTTACCACTATTTAACGGTTTGTGTAAAAATATGTTTAATATGAAATCTTTGTTTATAGAAATTAATGGAAAGAATTCCCGAACCTGAATTAATGAATAAAAAAGAACAAGTTATTTCTTATGACGAGGCTGACTTCTCAAAAGGTGAAGATGAGCTTATTAATCAAATATATTACTACCTCAAAAAAAATAATATAAGTTTGAGCGATAAAGATTTAATTGTTGATTTAGGCTGTGGCCCTGGTAATATTTCTGAAAAATTATCAATAAAGTGGCCTTATACAGAGGTCGTTGGAGTAGATGGATCTGTAGAGATGATTCAGAAGGCAGAATCTAATAAAATCAACTTTAAGAACCAAAAAAAATTACACAATTTACACTACATTTGCTCTGATATTAAATATATTGAATTAGGTAGGATTTCCCCTTCAAAAGAAATAAGTCTATTGGTTAGTAACAGCTTGATTCATCATATTACTTATCTTGATGATTTCTTTAAAAATATAATTAGATTATCAAGTAATAAGACTGTAAATTTTCATAAGGACTTAAAAAGACCAATGGATAAAAAATCTGCATTAACGCTTAAAGCAAAATGCTCAAGCAAATACAATAATATCTTGACCAAAGATTATTATGCGTCCTTAAGGGCTTCTTACACATACAAAGAATTAAAAGATTTCACCTTAGAAAAGAATCTCTCCTCTTTGGATGTGTTTGAAGATGGTGAAGAATATCTGATTGTATATGGTAAGGTTTAAGCTTAGTTGAATCGCTCAATTTTAGTTGTATGAGTTTAAGTACTAACAATTTAAATAATAAAGATATCTTGGAGGCAGTAAATAAAAGAAGAAATTTTGCAATTATTTCACATCCAGATGCTGGTAAAACTACATTAACGGAAAAGCTTCTTTTATATGGAGGAGCTATTCAGCAGGCCGGGGCGGTTAAAGCTAGAGGTAATCAAAGGAAAGCAACATCAGACTGGATGGAACTTGAAAAGCAAAGAGGTATTTCAATTACTTCAACTGTATTGCAATTTGAATATGAAAAATCAGTGATTAATCTATTAGATACTCCTGGACACCAAGATTTTTCTGAAGATACATATAGAACGTTAGCCGCAGCTGATAATGCAGTCATGTTAGAAGATGCTGCTAAAGGATTAGAACCACAAACGAGGAAACTATTTGAAGTTTGTAGGATGAGGAAAATACCAATATTCACCTTTATTAATAAGATGGATAGACCTGGTAGGGAACCTTTCTCATTGCTCGATGAAATTGAATCTGAACTAGGTTTGAGTACTTTGCCTATTAACTGGCCAATAGGAAGCGGCGAGGAATTTAGGGGTGTTATTGATAGATTTTCAAAAGAGGTCTTCCTTTTTGATAAAGCAGTGAGAGGTAAGCAATCGAATGAAAAGAGAATGAGTTTGGATGATAAAGAACTATCTAAATTTGTAGAAAGTTCTTTATTAGATATCGCCCTTGAAGAAATGGAAGTTCTAGATGAGGCCGGATCCGAATTTGAAAAAGAAAAGGTTTTTAATGGTTCACTTACCCCAGTTTTCTTTGGATCAGCGATGACGAATTTTGGGGTTAGACCATTTTTAGATAGGTTTCTAAAGATGGCTCAAAAACCAACTTCAAGAAACAGTAATAAGGGAGATATCGAACCAGCAAGCGATGAATTTAGTGGTTTTGTTTTTAAGCTACAAGCAAATATGGATCCAAAGCATAGAGATAGAGTCGCTTTTATAAGAGTATGTAGTGGTAAATTTGAAAAAGACATGTCAGTAAAACATTCTAGAACAGGAAAAACGATAAGATTATCCCGTCCGCAGAAAATATTTGGCCAAGATAGAGAAGTTGTTGATGATGCTTATCCTGGTGATGTAATTGGTCTTAATAATCCTGGGATGTTTTCTATTGGAGATACTCTTTATACTGGTACGCATCTTGAGTATGAGGGTATACCCTCATTTAGTCCGGAAATATTTAGTTGGCTAAGGAATCCTAATCCTTCCTCATTCAAAAACTTCAGGAAAGGAGTTAATGAACTTCGAGAGGAAGGAGCAGTTCAAATACTCTACGACTTTGATGAGAGCAAAAGAGATCCTATACTCGCAGCTGTTGGTCAATTACAGTTGGAAGTAGTAATTCATAGGTTGAAGAATGAATATGGTGTAGATGCCAATCTTGAATCGATGCCTTATCAATTGGCGAGATGGGTTACAAATGGGTGGTCAGCTATTGATGAATTGGGTAGGGTTTTTAATTGCAAGGTAGTTAAAGATTGTTGGAATAGGCCAGTTATTCTTTTTAAAAATGATTGGAATCTTAATCAATTTATTGAGGATAATGAAAGTTTAAATTTAAAAAAAGTTGCTCCTGTTGTTAGTGGAGTTGAACCAATTGTTTTATAAAGACTTAATGGATTATAAAATTAGTTAATCTGTTAGTATTAAAAAAAAAATTTTGGAAACAAACGATAGTAAAAACGATAATCAAAAAAGCCCTTATGAAATTTTGGGTTTAAAAGAAGGTGCTGCTTTTGAAGATATACAAAAAGCTAGAGATATTAAAGTCAAAGAGGCTGGTGAAGACTTAATCCTTAAAGCAAAAATAGAATCTTCTTTTGATAAATTGCTTATGGGGAGCTTAAAAGCAAGACAATCAGGAAATGTGAGTTATGAGGCTGAAAGTGCTTCAAAAAAGGAAAAACAAATAAATCAATTTACAAATAACAGTTTCCCTCTACTGTCTAAGATCAAAAACTTAAATAAAAAAGCTAATAATTCAAATAATTATAGTCTTCCCAAAATATCAACACCAACCTTCGATAATTTTTCAATTAAATTATCTTTAGGTATATTATTTTTAGTCTTACTATTAATTAGTTCAGATTCCTATAACGGATTATTGCTTTCTCTTTCTACATTGGCTCTGACTTATGTTCAAATTAAATCTGGGAAAAGATTTATTAGTTCTCTAGGATGGAGTGTGACATTCCTCTCGATTGGACTTATATTTGGAGGATTATTTGAGACAAATTCTTTTATTCAAGAAATATCTAATAACTCCTTATCAATACAAAAAATTCAAAGTTTTCCAGCAATGATAATTTTGTGGATTGGTATAATTTTCTTATAATTAATTTTCTATAATTTCGCTAATATCTTCATAACTTATCAGATATTTATTTTTACAAAATTCACAAACTAATTCAGCTTTGCCTTCAGTTTTTAGAATATCTTCTAGCTCGCTCTTATCAAGCATTTTCATGGCATTTAAGCTTCTTTGTTTAGAGCACATGCATTTAAATTTAACCTTTTGAGTTCGAGCTTCTTCAGATATTAAATTGTCATCAATATCTGGAAATATATTTTTTATTAATGAAAGGAGATTATCTTTTTCCTGGAAAAGGTCCTCGCTAAAAGAATTAATTTCTTTACATCTTTCCTCAAGTAGTGAAACTAATAAAGGATCTGTCCCTTTTTTCGGCAAAACTTGAGCTAACAGTCCTCCAGTACAAATAATCTTTTTATTTTTAATTTTTTCTCCAATAAAAACTGCGGAAGGAGTTTGTTCTGAATAATAAAGATATGAGGCAAGATCTTCTGCAATATTCCCTTTTACTAACTCAACAGTGCTAGTGAAAGGTTCTCCAAAACCATTATCACGAATTACATTTAAATATCCCGTACCTAAAGCTTTTCTGAAATTAAATGTAAATTTATTCGAATCTGTTTTGATTAAATCAAATTCTAAATCAGGATTACCTACATAGCCTCTTACATTCCCATCTCTCCCCGCATCTACTAGTAATCCTTTTAAAGGGCCATCAGATCTTATCCTTAAAGTGACTCTTCCATGCATTATCTTCATCGAACTTGCCAAAAGGAGTGAAGCACTAAAAGCTCTGCCTAGGATGCATGTAGTTAAATAAGATAATCCATGTCTCTCTCTCGCTTCTAAAGAAGACTCTGTTGTCAAGACTGCAACAAGCCTTATCCCTCCATTCGCAGCAGTAGCCCGAACTATTCTATCCATAATGATTTCCCTTAATAAATTCTTTAAGCTTTCCATTCTCTAGAATAAACATTCTAGTGGGTATCCCCTTAAATAAATCAGGTTCATGAGTAACGATAATAATTGTATTTTTATTTTTGAGATCAAGAATTAAATTTTTCACATCGTTTCTCATTGACCAATCTAAGCCTGCCGTTGGTTCATCAAGTAAAAGAATTGTGGGATTTCTAAGTAATTGAACCGCTACAGCTAATCTCCTCTGTTGTCCTCCACTTAGTTCTTCAGGGGGCTGGGTTAAATTTATATCTTTGAGTCCGACCTTCTTAAGTACTGTTTCTATATTTTTTTCTCTTATAGACTTATGACCTATTTTTAACTCTTTCCCAATAGTTGTACCTATGAAGTATCTTTCTGGAAATTGGAATACTACTCCACAAAACCATCTTCTTTGCTTACAGGTTAAAACTTTTTTTTGCCAAGTAATTCTCCCTTCTTGTGGATTTAATAAACCACTTATTATTTCTATTAGGGTTGTTTTGCCTGAACCACTACTGCCGCAAATTAAGATGATTTCATTTTCATGGACTTTAAAATTAATATTATCTATTATTTTTTTTTGACTAGTCTGGGGTTGATAAGTTATTTTTTTTAAATCAAGCATTATAAATTAAGTTGTAGATATAAATTTTAATCTATTACTAACTTACTTATAATGGTAATAGATCTAAAAGCTATTAGTAAACATGAATATTATATTTAGGGAAGTTGACCCTTTTAATTGTTGGATTTGGATAAGGTTTTCTGAAACACCAACTCAATCTGAAAAAAGTTACTTAGATGGTGTTTTTGATAGTTGGTACGTTTTGGGAAGATTGGGGGGGTTTAACTCTGGAAATTTACAAACTCATGAAGAGGGTTCAGATTTAAGTTGGATGTCTTATGATAACGAACAAAAAAAAGAATCTCTTCCAGCCTTAATGCATAATTTAGGAGTTATGGAATATCAAAACCAATGGTCTAGATGTTGGGTCGATTTTGGTACTGCAGATTCTCTTGCCATCGATATCTTAATAAATTCTCTAAATGAGATTTCTAGTAATTATGTACAAATTGAAGAATTAATTATCGGTGGTGAAAATAGTGATTGGAGTGTTCAGGACCACGAAGATTTAGTTTTCAAAAATTAATCATTCTATATGGAAGACTTAATAAGATTAATTATTTCAAATGAAAGAATAGTAAATAATAAGAATAATAATTTAGAACTCACTAGTAAAGAGAAACATTACATTAATAAAGTAATGAGGATTAAAGTAGGTAATGAAATATTTTTAACTAATGGAGAAGGTTCCTTATGGAAAGCTAAAAAAGTAAATAATGATTTATTAGAAATAAATAATATAAATGACCCTTATCTATTTAAAAAAAAAGATAATTTTTTACTAGGCATCGCTGTTGTTATCCCAAAAAATGGATTTGAAGATATTTTAAAAATGTGTACTGAAATAGGGATTGATTTTATACAGCCTTTATTTTCAGAAAGACAGGTAAATAAGAAATTAAATTTTAAGAAAAAATCTATCCGATGGAACCTAATTATTAACGAATCAGTTGAACAAAGTGAAAGATTATGGAAACCATCTCTTTTAAATCCTGTAGATATTACTGAATGGATAAAAAGCAGAACTAATCAAGATAGAGTCTCAATTTCTGTCACTCGAGAAGATATTTGTGTTGATTTGAATCAATGGTTAAAAAAACAAATAGGTTTTGTAAATAAGAAACCTTCAATATCATGGAATGTAATTGGACCTGAGGGTGGGTGGTCCCCAAAAGAAATTGAATTTTTCATAAAAAACAAAACCTCTTTTGTAAAGCTTTCAGATACTATTTTAAGAACCGTAACAGCAGCTGTTAATGCATCATCAATTCTTAATCAATGGCGAAATGATTTAAAATTAATAAATAAATATCAAAAATGAGCTTAATTACAAATCAATTCTTTCTAGGATTTTTTGTGAACTTTATCTTAATTTCTATATTCTGCAAGGTTCCTTTGATGACAAAAGGGGGATGGATAAGTGCTGGAATCTTAGGCACTATTCTGTGGGGGTGTTTGTCCTGGCAGGGATGGATTTCGGTAGTCTTTTATTTATTATTTGGTTCACTAGTTACTAAAGTAGGTTATAAGTTTAAAAAAGAAAAAGGCATAGCTGAAAAGAGAGGAGGAAGAAGAGGACCTGAGAATGTATGGGGATCTGCAGCTACAGGATTGTTTCTCGCAATGATGTCCAAATTAAATTTGGCTAACTTGGTTTTTTATAAAATTGGTTTTGCAGCAAGTTTCTCTGCAAAGTTGGCAGATACTTTTGGCAGTGAAATAGGAAAAAGATTTGGGGGAGATACATATCTAATTACTTCGCTTAAAAAAGTTGAGAGAGGAACTGAAGGAGGAATAAGTTTTGAAGGTACATTAGCTAGTCTTTTGGGATCAATATTTATGGCTTTTATAATGCTTTGTTTATCAATTGTTTCTACAAAAGATCAATTTATAATTGTTATAATTTCTGGGTTCTTTGCAACAATTATTGAGAGTATTATTGGAGAAAAGTACCAAAATAAATACAAATTAAGTAATGAAATTGTTAATGCCATTCAAACTAGTATTTCAGCTTTATTGGCTATCTTTTTTCTGCTTATTTACTCATATATTTAAAATTAAACTTAGTTAAAAGGAATTAGGAATTCTTCCAATGTTTAAGTATTTCCCAGCTCTTGAGCCTTTGATAGATCCAAAAATGCCCTTCGGAATTTAGATGAATACCGTCATTTGAGATCCAATTCTTACTCCTTTGGTCAGCATACATTTCTCTGAAGGTTGGCAAAAATGGAACATTTTGATTAAGACATACTTCCTCCATTCTCCTCTCATAAGAATTACAAAAATCATTTGAGTACCATAGACATCCTGCGAATGGCATTTTGTTCTCTTCAATTGGTGTAAGGCCAATAACAAAGACCTTTGTGTGCAATTTCATTTCATAAATTAATCTCTCTAATCCATATTCAAATCCTTCTATATCTAATTGGTGTCTACCTTTTCTCTGACCAATTGCTGCGGTGTCGTTAAGGCCAACATTCAAAAGGATTGCTTTAGGTTTATTTCGTCTTGTTTCTCCTCTAGAAGACCACTCTCTTTTCCATCTAAGTGAAACTTTTTCTATCCCGTCTCCCCTAACTCCAAGTTGATAAATAATTGGTCCATTCTGGTTCTTAGACCAGTCTTTTCTAAGTCTTTCGCACCATCCACCCCCTTCATTATCTCCCCATCCATAAACTGAGCTATCTCCAATCACAACTAATTGTTTTGGTAGACTAACCACTATAATTTCACAAAATAATAACTTGATTTAACATATATTCTTAAAAATCAAGTTAAACTATTTTTGATTTTACCATTTATTAATTCGCCAACTATGGCAATTGAACTATAAGCTACCAAAATCAAGGCTACTTCTTTCCCCGCGAATGAACTTAGTGATTCTTGAAGTTGCCAACCTAGACCAACACCACCAATCACTCCAACAATAGCTGTCTCTCTAATTATTATGTCAGACCTGTATGCACAATAGGCTAAGTAACTTTTTGCTTGATCAGGAAATAAACCTAAAAGCCAACTAGCATTTCTTGAGAATCCTAAAGATTTCATCGCAATATAGTTTCTCTTATCCATACTTTTTAAATTTGTGAGAAGCAATTTACTTGTAATCCCAGCATTATGAATACCTAAGGTAAAAGCTGCTAAAGATATCGAAGGACTATTAAATGTTAATAGAGATAATATTAGTACTGGGGTAGGTATTAAACGTAATAAAAACGCTAAAGATCTGATTAAAATCAAACCAAAATTGTTGTTTAAAATTAGTATTAAAACAGGAGGAAAACTAATGGCGATTCCTGTTGAAAAAAGACTCAAAATTATTGTATCTAAAATAAGTTTTAGAAAATTAAAATTTAATAAATGTGAGTCTGATTTTAAGAAATAATTTATTAAGTAAGATTTATCAAAATTATTATTTAAAATGAAAGAAAAGGTGTAATAGAAACAAAATAGAATTATTGAAAAGACAATTCCTATTAAAAAAATAGATAGAGTTTTAGGGTTATTTTTAAATCTAATCTTTTTAATTATTTCTCTTGAGAAAATGATCAAAAAAATTAATGCCCATAGATAGGTCCATAACTCAGAGAAATTTAAAGTTTGAAAAGATAAAATAATGCTAGTTCCTATTCCTCCAATCCCGAAAATTCCCAATATAACTGTACTTCTAATGGAACATTCTATGCGATATATTCCGAAATTTTTAAAGGTATTGATTATTGGATGCCATATCAAAGTTATTAAAGTAGAAAATCCTGGACCATTGATCTGTTTAATAGATTTAAATCTTTTTTGATCAATGTTGTCTAATTGTTCAGAAAAAACTTTTGCATTGACAGCTATATAAGGAATACAAATAGCTATTATTCCTATTGAAAAATTTAAGCCATATATTTGCATTAATAAGATTCCTAAAACCATCTCATGAATCGATCTAATTATGGTTAAGAAAAACTTTATTGTGGCTTTGAAAAATATTGGTATATTAATAATTTCATAAAAAATATTTGAAGATAATATTCCAAATATTATTCCAAAAATAATACTTATTAACCAACTAGAAAGACTAATATAGATTGTCTCAATTAATTTATTAATAACTATAATTGAGGTTTCATAATTGATCTTAGGATGAAATGCAGAGAGTATAAATTCTTGGAATAAATCAACCCCTCCTGAATGTAAATTAATTATTAATTGATACGATAAAGGTATACAAACTAATATTGGTAGAAAAGAAATTGAAGCGGCATTTAATTTTAATTTATTAAATTGATTCATAAATATTATCTAAATGAAACTTCTTTAAGTTACTTCTTTCTTCGTTAAATATAATTTCACCATTCTTTATTCCAATAACTTTATCAAAACCTTCTAACTGTTCTAATCTATGTAATGAAATTAATGCTGTCTTTTTGATATCTCTTTTATCTTTATCTTTAAGGAGCAATTTTTTTATAGTTGTTGTCAATTTAGGATCTAAATTATTAAAAGGCTCATCCGCAAGTAAGATTTCGGATTCTTGAATTAATGATCTAGCAATAGCCACTCTTTGTTTTTCTCCCCCAGATAACTTATTAACTTTTTTTGAGAAAATTGAATGATGAAGTTTACATAGTTGCATGTATTGATGAGCTTTTTTAAAAGAACACATATTAAACAAATTATTAAAAGCGAAATAAAAGCTTTTTTTTCCTAGGAGTCCACAATTAACATTTTGTTCTGCTGATAGATCATCTATTAATCTTAAATCTTGCCATATAGTTGCTATCTTTCTTTTCTGAATATTATTTA
>MDTG01211740.1_pt1 | contig 13531 bp, 14 predicted proteins | sample 811421 | NCBI WGS metagenome assembly MDTG01 (sample SAMN05326645, study PRJNA326480) | marine metagenome | isolation source: seawater | place: Pacific Ocean: South East | collected 2011 | reverse complement strand
ATTAAGTGATTACAATGTTTTTGGAGCGGGCGAAGGGATTCGAACCCTCGACTTCAACCTTGGCAAGGTTGCGCTCTACCCCTGAGCTACGCCCGCTTGTTATAATTAAATAAAACTATTAATATCAAAAAATAATAAAACAACGTTAAATGTTTAAGGTTTAGTTAAAATTTTTTAAAATATGGTATTGTTGAATTAGTATTGTGAAAAACATAGTGTTTATAAGCCTTGGTTTGGAGAGTCATAAGAATGCAAAATACTTGGTAAATTCGATTAAAAAGTATTGTAGTGATTTTAAGATAATACAAATATCAAGAAAAGTTGATCAAAAAATTGATGGAGTGCATCATAAAATTGAATTCGATTTTAAAGGTGATTCATTAATGATTGATAAATTAAATATATTAAGTGGAATTTTTGAAAAGTTTGGTTCTTTATTTTTTTTAGATAGTGATATGATGGTAACAAAAAGTTTAGAAAATATAGCAGTTAAACTCGAAAACTGTGATTTAATTTTTACTTCCAGAAAAACAAATTTTAATATCTCTGATACTTTTCAAAATGTAAAGTTTCCGGAATTTACAGACAAAACTATTAATGATGTAATGCCATTTAATGCAGGATTTATAGGTATTAATTCTCTATCAGCAATAAAGTATATCAAAGATGTATGTTCTAAATTACCTAAACGATTTCATTTTTGGTATGGAGATCAATATGCTCAAAAAATAACCTATGATGCTAATCAGTTTAATATTTTGATAGAAAATTATAAATACAATAATACGATAAAAAGATTGGATCAATTCGATGATAAAGTTTATGTTTACCATTTTAAAGGCAGATTCAAAAATTTAATGAAACCTTTTTATGAAAGATATATAAATTTATAGACATCAAAATTAAGTATTGGAATCTAGGTGAAATTTAATAAACTCTGGTGATAAATTTTTGTAAAAATTAATACAGTCTTTACATATCTTAAGGCTGCCGCAATGTTTATTATCATTCACAGAAATATTAATATGAAAAGAATATCCTGTTAAGTATGGTGGTATCCAATGCCCAAAAAAAACAATTCCTTTTTTTCTAGTTGTTGCCCATAAATGGCTTAAACCTCCTTCATTGCCAACAAAAAAATCTGACTTATCCATAATACTTTTTACTGAACGGAAATCACAAACAACAGAATATACATCACTTAATTCATTTACTTTTGATTGTGCTGATTTCACAATTAAATAATCATTTTTTATTAAGTTGATAAACTGATCCCACTTATTTTTGCCCCACTCCTTATTTACAGAGTGATTGTAAATATCTTTTTTATTATCCTTAGAAAATGATATCGATTTTGATGTGTCAGAAATATAAACTATCGCTTTTGGTCTTTTTTTATTTTTTGCAACCCAATCATTCTTTGCTTGATTTATAAATTCTTCTGCAAATTTTATTTCTTCTATGGTTGGATACAAATCGCCTACTTCTGACACTCTTTCATTATGCCAAAAAATTATATTTTTTTCCTTATCAATTTTTCCTGATTCTACTCTATTAATCTTTACAGATGATATATTTTTTTTAAAATTTTCCTCATGCGTTATGTAAGGATTATTGTAAAAAATACTTTTGTAAAATTGAGTTGTATTAAAGGGTGAATTTATAAGAACTTGAATTTGTGGATTGTTTTTTTTAATTCTACGCACATGTCCACTAGTCATTAAGTAATCGCCCCAACCCATTTTTTTATTATAGATAAATTATAAGAGTTATCAACTTGAAGTTGATTTAATAAATTTTAATTTTTAAAATTTTTTTCTATATAAAATATCAACTAATAGCATATGTGGAAGGGTTAAAGCTGCCAATCCAATAAATATAACTTTTATAATAGATTCATAATATGTAAGGTTTTGTGCAAGATAAAAAACAATAATAATACCTCCAATCCAAGATATTAAAGTAAAAGACAAAGTAGATAAAATTACAAATTTCTTATTAGCAAGATGTACAAAAATATTATTTAATAAATGAGTTAAATGTTTAAAAGTATGAAAAAAACAAAAATATATAGTGAAACTTAATAATGCATCAAAAAAATAAAAAATGATCAATAACAAAAAAAGTTCAAATATACCCTTTCTAAGTTTCTTTTCAAAAAATGAAAGAAATACAAAATACATGAGTAAAGAAAAAGTAATAAAATAAAGAATATACATATAATCTTTAAATAAATATATACTTTCACTTGTTAAATATTGGAAAATTTTAAATGATTCTTCTTCATTAAAATAAATAATTCCAAAAATTACGGTCATACCGTGTGTAAGAGTGATTGGGATTTTATATTCTTTAATTTTGTAGAATGACCAATCGCACAAACCAAAATGTACTATTGTGAATAAAAGAAAAATAATTAGTGAAGTTATTGGAAAATAAAGCCAAAAAATTATAACTAATAAAAATAGAAGTAAATAGTATATCAGAAACTTAAAAAAATCATTTCTAGATTTGAACCCTACAAGAGAGGCGACAGCTCCATCAAAAGATCCATGTGGTAATCCAATAAAAAAAATAAGAAAAAAAGAGATAATATTTAATATTGTTAAATCATTCATAATATTAATTAAATATTGCTTTAATAAAAGGTAACTTTGGCATACTTTTAATTATTTTTATTTTTGTAAAAAAAGAAGAGTTACCCATCATAAAACTTTGAAACTCAGTGCCATTTAAGTTTTCGGCCAGTTTAATAAATGACGTACCATTTTCATTATTGTTTTTTAAGTAATTTAGAAAAATTTTGTCCATTTTTCTTTCTATTAAATTATGAACTTTAGGCTGATTATTTGATGATTTTTTTATAAGTTGTATTTGTTTTATTAGAAAAGAAAAAGCGTATCCTGTTGAAGGCTTACACGCGCCACCCCTTATTCCAATGTTATAAATATTGGGATCATTTGATGGTTTCTCTTGAGAAAAAAACATAGGTATTATTCCCTTTTCTTCACTACCTTCTCTAAATTTACGTATATTTAAGTTCTCTAAATATTTATAAATTTTATCTCGATACCATTTTTCGTTAAGAACATTTCTTGAAAACACTGTAGACTCCACAAGAGCTTTGTTTTTATTAAATGGAAGTAGATAAATAAAGTGTAATAGATTTTTCTCTTCTATAAAATGCATTAGTTTTACTTTATCTTCATTAAATTCACTATTTGTTGTGGTTATGTTAATTCCATAAAAGTGTTGTATAAACTCGTGCTTTCTCTGTTTGTTATTCCTTGAGTCATATATTTTTCTGGCAAAATATTGTTTATTGTTATTTGTAATAATTTTATAATAATTTTCGGTGGCACAATATTCAGTTACTGTTTCATTTATTATTTTTAAATTGTTCTTTGTGTTTAAACAATAATTTTTCCATTTTTTAAAACTTATAACACAGTAGGGGTGTTTTTTATCACTATGAATTATTTCTAAATTTGATTTGCTTATTACCCATTTGTTCCATTTTTTTTCAATTAACTTTTCAAATGGCTTCATCCAATCAGTTAACCAAAAACCAAAAAAATTATTTCTATTATCAATATTGGTATTTTCGAAAGCAATAATTTCTTTATCTTTATTATCATAAATTAGTTTGTTTACTGCTAAACCACTTGGCCCTAAACCAATAATTGCTGCATTATATATTTTCATTTGGCATGGATTCTCGTAATTTAGAATATTTGTAATTAATAAATGGTAATAATATAAATATAAAAACTGACTTTAAAGTTATTAAAATTTTTTCTTGAGCATTTAAATATACTCTTTTTTTTAAGTACTTTTTTCTACTTTTTTTTATTTTTGTACCAATACCTCTATAAATATTTCCAGCAATTAAAATACCCAACCTAGTTTTAAATGGAATGTATTTTAAACCTGAAAAACCATTACTGTAAAATTTTTCAGAAAGATTGATTAACTTATATATTGCATCATAGATGTTATTTTCTTGTTCAGAGTCTATTTCAATCTGACCATTTAACATTGAAATATTTACACCAGGCAACCAATCTGATGGTAAATAAATTCTGCTCATTTGGGCGTCTTCGTAAACATCACGAACTATGTTTGTTAGTTGCATTGCTATCCCTAAATCTATTGCACAAGATGCTGCATTTCTATCATTAACTCCAATTATCCTAGACATCATTAAGCCAACAGTTCCTGCAACTTGATAAGAATAGTATATAAGTTCATTTTTATCTTTAATTTTTATTTTTTTTTGATCACTTATTAGGCCATCAATTAAATCTGCAAAAATTCGAATATTAATATCATTTTTTGTTAAAAATATATTTACGATATTTTTTTTATCATTTTTTATGTCTTTAATTGAATTTTCTAAAAAAAGAGTTTTATCATCTTCATCAGCATCTGCTATGTTATCAAAGTATCTGCAAATTGAATAGAGACTACCTGCTTTAGTTTTAGATTTTTTTGGAAGGAAAAAACTGGCCCAATAAAAACTCTTGCCTTCATTTTTTAAATCGAGCGTAGGATTAATTAGCAGATCTTTCACTTTAAATTTAATTCTTTTTTTATTATGTTTTCAACAACTTTTGCAGATGACAATACTCCAGGAATACCAGCTCCAGGATGTGCGCCCGCTGCAGAAAAATATAAGTTTTGTATTTTTTTGTCTTTATTATGGTATCTGAACCAGGCAGATTGTGTAAATATAGGAGCAATAGAAAAACCAGATCCATGCATTGAATTATAATCATTTTTAAAATCATTTGGATTCATCCAAAAAACATCAGTTATTGTTTCTTCTAAATTTGGCATTATAGTTTTTGATAGTTCTTTAATGATTCTATCTTTAAGAATTTCAGATTCATATTCCCAATTTATATTTCCTTGAAGATTAGGAACTGGGCACAACACATAAAAGCTATCACATCCTTCAGGTGCAAAAGATTTATCTGTTGCCGTTGGTCTATGAATATATAATGAAAAATCTTCTGATAGTTTTTTATTTTTAAAAATATCATGTAATAATGTTTTAAATCTTTCAGTCATCCAAATTGTGTGATGAGCAACTTCATCATAATTTTTTTTGGTTCCAAAAAATAAAACAAAAAGCCCCATAGAATAAAGTAAGTTTTTTTCCTTTTTAAATGGTCTTTTTAAATTGTACTTTCTAAGTAATTTTGAATAAACCATTGGCGGATCAGCATTGCACACAACTAGATCAAAATCTGTTATTTCTTCATTATTTGTAATAATCTTTGAAATTCTGTTATTATTAATTAAAAACTCCTTTACTTCAGTGTTAGTTTTTATTTTTACTCCAGCATCAATCATTAATTTTTTTAACTCTTTCACAATCCTGCCAGTACCTCCCATACAAAAAAATACCCCCCATTTTCTTTCTAGATAATGTATCAAGGTGTAAATTGATGTTGTAGTGTGTGGGTCTCCACCTACGAGAAGTGGGTGTATAGAAAAAGCCTTTCTTAAATAGGTATTTTTAAGATACTTATTAACAAGTTGAGACACAGTAAAATAACTTTTCAGAATAATTAAATTGGGAATAACAGATATCATTTTAAAAAATGAAATAAACGGTTTGTCAGATAACTTTGTAAATCCGATATCAAAAATTTTTTTTGATTGAGATAATAGTTTTTTATATCCATCAACATCTCTGATGTCGAATTTGCTAATTTGTTGGTTTGTTTTCTCCAATGTTGAACAATAATCAAAAGTTTTTCCATCATGAAAATAATATCGATACCAAGGTTCAAGGGGAACAAAATTTAAGTGATCCTCTCTTTTTTTTCCAAATAAATTAAATAGTTCGTCAAATAAGAAGGGGGCTGTTATTACTGTTGGCCCAGCATCATGCTTAAAGCCGTTTGACTCAAAAACTCTTGCTCTTCCACCCAGTTCATTTAATTTCTCAATAATAGTTGTGTCGTATCCAAGTTTTTTTAACCTAAGACTAATTGCAATACCGCCAAAACCACTACCTATTACTATTGCTTTTTTATTCATTGTTAATTTACTAATTTTATTTAAATACCTTATTTTTAAAAAAAGATTATATAAATAATGCTTACGAAAATAGATTTATTAGAATTAATTAGGGCAAAAGGGTTAGATTTTCAAATACATAATCATGTGCCGCTGTTTACAGTTGAAGACTCTGAGTCTTTAAGGGGTTCTATAGATGGTTCACATACAAAAAATTTGTTTTTAAAAAATAAGAAAAATAGCTTTTTTCTTTTTAGTTGTGATGAAAAAGCTCGTGTTGATTTAAAGCGTTTTTCAAAATCAATAAATGCAAAAAACTTATCTTTTGCAAATGAGGAATACTTAAAAAAATACCTGGGGATTAAACCAGGCTCTGTATCACCATTTGCCTTATTAAATGATATTGATAATAATGTGGTTTTTTATTTAGATGATAAACTTGCTAAAAGTGATATAATTAATTTTCATCCACTTATAAATGATACAACTATCACCATTAAGACAAAGGACTTCATAAATTTCTTTATTGAAATTAAAAAAAAAATTAATATTTTTTCATTAGATAGTTATAGTATAGTTGATATTTATGAATGATAATAAAAATATAATCGATATTAATGAAGGTGATTTTAACGACAAAGTAGTTGAGGCGAGTGTTAATAAACTAATTGTTGTTGATTTCTGGGCTCCTTGGTGTGGTCCTTGTAAACAATTAACTCCGATTTTAGAGAAAGTTGCAAAAAATTCTGAAGATAAATTTACATTAGTAAAAATTAATATTGACGAAAACCAACAAATTGCCGGTCAATTAAGAATACAATCAATACCAACCGTTTATGCTTTTAAAGATAAACAAATTGTAAATGCCTTCCAAGGAGTTTTACAAGAAAAACAAGTAATTGAATTTTTAGAAAAATGCTTAGGCTCAAAGTTGGTTGAAGATTTTACAGAGTATTATAAACAAATTGAAGATTTAATATCACAAAATAAGTTCGAAGAAGGAAAAGATTTACTTCTTCAATTTATTTCAGAAAATTCTAATGAGATACAGGCAATTACTTACTACTTGGAATGTCTTGTGGGACTTAAAGAGTTTGATGAAGTGAATTCATTTATTGAGTCTTTAGAAGAGGGTATTCAAAATAGTAACGAAATAAAACAGATAATAAAAAAGGTTGAGATTATAAAAAATAATCAATCAGGTCCTAATATTGAGGAGTTAATTAGCGAACTAAATAAAAAGCCTAACGATATAAATTTAATATTAGAGATTGCGGATAAGTATTTTTCTACTCAAAACTATCAAGAGAGCATGGATTTACTTTTAAAACATTATCCAAAAAACAAAGATAAGATAAAAGAAAAAATGGTTGAGTTCTTTGGTGTTCTTGGGAATAGTAATGAACACACTATTAATTATAGAAAAAAACTATCACAAATAATGTTTTCATAAAATGGAGTTACCAATATTTCCATTAAATGGTGCAGTATTATTTCCAGGAACTAGTCTTCCTCTAAATATTTTTGAAAAAAGATATATAGAGATGGTAGACTATTCATTAGCAAGAGACAGGTATATTGGTATGATCCAAACAGATGAAAATAATAATTTGCATAAAATTGGTTGTATAGGAAAAATACACAGCTTTAATGAAACTAATGATGGTAGATATTTAATTAGTCTACAGGGCATAAATTGCTTTGAAGTTGTAGATGAGTTAAGCAAAAATTATAGTTTTAGAATTGTAAATGTGAATTACATTGATAATGATGAGGAAAATTTTGTTTTTAGTGCCAATCAGAAAAATATTCTTATTAAAAAATACAAAAAATATATAAATATAAAAAATATAAATTTAGACTTCAATGAAATTGAAAAGATTGAGTTTTCACAAATTATTAAATTTATTGCAATGGCATCACCTTTTAATGATATTGACAAACAAGTATTGCTAGAAACTAAAAATTTTAGAGATTTTTATGATAAATTATTGTCTATTATTGAGTTAGAATTAGTTGGAAGTTTCTCTAATGAAACAATTAATTAATACCCATAGCAAAATCACTAATTATATTTTTAATATTTGTGTTCTTTTGTATGGCATTTACGCCAAGGGCCCTGCTAAAGCTAAACATAGAATTTTGAATACTAAAAATATTATCTAATTTATCCGTTATTTGATAAAGTCTGTAAGCATTATAAAAATTATCCTTGTTATATTCTTTACAAAAAAAACTATCTCCAAGATCAATTCCAAGATTTGAATATTTATTTACAAGTTTAAATAAATTTTCCACATCGTTCATTCCAAGATTCCATCCTTGACCAGCAATTGGATGAAAAGAATGTGCCGCATCTCCAATGTATATGGTTCTTTTTTCAAAAAATTTTGTGTTTATGTGTGCGCTTAATGGAAATAATTGTTTGCTAATTATGGATTTTATATCTCCCACAGAACCTTGAGTTTCATTAAATAATAATATTTTAAATTTTTCTGTATCCATGTTCATTAGATTCTCAAGATAGTCACCTTCATTGGTCCAAACAATAGAGCTCATGTGAGATCCACCTTGTTTTTGCATTGGCAAAATTGCAAGCGGCCCGTTGTTGTAGAAAAATTCAAATGCAGTTCCGAAATGGTCTTTTGAATGATTAAATACAATTACAAGAGCCTTTTTTTTATAGTCTTTATAATAAAAAGGGGTTTTAAGAACTTTTTTAACAAAACTATTTTTTCCATCAGCAGCAATATTTAAATCAGATATAATCTTAGAATAGTTTGTGTTTGTAATAATATTTTCTGGAGTGTATTGAAAATTAGTAATTTTGATTTTATTTAAAAGTTTAATATTTTTTTGTTCTTTAATTTTTTTATATAAGATATCTCTTAGAACACTATTCTTGATGATGTAGCCAAGATTAGACTTTCTTCTGTTATTATCAAATTCTAACTGATTTTTTAATTTTCTATCAATAACTTTGATTCTTTTAATTTTTTCTGCATATGGAATAATTTTATACCAAATACCAATATCTTCGAAAAATTTTTTTGTGCCCTCTGAAATAGCTATTGTTCTTAGGTCTAAACTATTTTTTTTAAAGTCATAAATTGGGTTTTTTTCTAAAATTGTAATCTTAAATCCTAATTTTGATAGAGCATAGGCTGTGGCAACACCTATTAAACCTCCTCCAATTATATTAATATTTGTATGTATTTGCTTCATAATTTTCTTCGAATTACCATAATCTGAATGTATTACAATTTAACTATATGTTCAAGTATGGTTCATTTAAGTTGTTTTTAACAAAATTTATTCTTGGTTTATTATCAGTTTGTTTCGCAATAGTTTATATAGGAAGCCTCTTATCATATAATAGTGCTGATCCAGGTTTCAATTCATTCTCAAGTTTAAATGAAAGTAGGTTGGTTTTTAATTATTTTGGATACTTTGGTTCTTATCTATCAAGTTATTCAATAATTATAATTGGAATTTTATCATATGTTGTTGCCCTTTTTATTCTTCTAGAAGGGGTTAAAAGTGCATTAGGAATAAAAAATAAATATTTAATTCTTAAGTTCATTTCAAATTTATTAGGTGTGTTGTTTGTTAATATCTTTTTATTTTTTTATGGAATTGAAAAAATAAATCCTGGTATCATTTCAATATTTTTATCTGATCTTTTATCGCTATATTTGTATTCTAAAATTCAAAGTAGTGTTTTTATTTATATAATAAATCTAATAATATTTGTTATTGGGGTTTTTTTTATAATTTATTCATTTTCAGTAAAATATCTATTTGTTATAAAACTCTTTAATGTTTTTAAATTTTTAAGGTTTTTAAAATTCCTTAATATATTTATTTATTTATTTAAAATTTTTAAAGTAAGACCAAAGAAAAAATCGTTATTATCTAAAAATGAACCGACGATTAAAAAAAATACATTATTTCAAAAACCGCAATACAAAAATAACTTAAATAAAAATATTAAGCAGTTAGAAATTGAGCAGTTTAAGTTTTCTTTACCTGATTATAATCTTTTACTAAAATCATCATTAAAAGGAAATATAAACAAAGAACTTGATAAAAATAATTTGATTTTAGCTGAAAAACTTCAACAAACACTTTTTGAGTATGGTGTTGAGGGTAAGGTTACAGGTTACAAAACTGGACCAATTGTTACTTTATTTGAATTTATTCCTAATGCAGGAATAAAATCTAGTAAAATAATTGGTTTGTCTGATGATATTGCTAGAGCAATGTCCTCATTATCTGCAAGAATTTCTTCACAACCAGGCAAAACTAGTTTGGGTATTGAAATACCAAATCAAAAAAGAGACTCTGTTTTTTTTGGGGATTTGATTGATGATGATAGATTCAATCAAGATGGCAATGCTTTAACGCTTGCTCTTGGTAAAGATATATCAGGTGAAAAAATTTTCACAGATCTTGAAAAAATGCCTCATCTATTAATTGCTGGAACTACAGGATCAGGAAAATCTGTTGGAATAAACACAATGATATTAAGTATCCTCTACAAATTTAAACCAAATGATTGTAAGTTAATTCTTATTGATCCTAAAATGTTGGAATTGAGTGTCTATGAAGACATACCTCATCTTTTAACCCCAGTTGTAACTAATCCAAAAAAAGCTGTGTTCGCTTTAAAGTGGGTAGTTAGAGAAATGGAAAATAGATATAAGCTAATGAGCTCTTTGAATGTTAAAAATATTAGTTCATATAATAATAAAGTTTTAAAAACCATCTCATCTGGCAGAAAATTATTTAGAGAGGTACAGACTGGTATAGATACTGACACAAGAATGCCTATTGTAGAAAAAAAAGAAATAAAATTAGAAAAAATGCCTTTTATAGTTGTAGTTATTGATGAAATGGCAGATTTAATGATGGTTGCTGGCAAAGAGGTTGAAAGCTTGGTTCAAAGACTTGCTCAGATGGCTAGAGCTTCAGGAATTCATCTAATAACAGCCACCCAAAGACCAAGTGTTGACGTGATTACAGGAACGATTAAGGCTAATTTTCCTAGTCGCATAAGTTATAAGGTTGCAAGTAAATTTGATAGTAGAACAATTTTAAACGAAATGGGTGCTGAACAACTATTAGGAAGTGGAGATATGCTGCTGCTAGAAAATGGTGGTAATGTAAAAAGACTTCATGGTGGTTTTGTATCGGAGAGTGAAGTAGAAAAAGTTGTGGATTTCATAAAAAAACAGGCAGTTTTTGATTATAAAAAAGAGATTACTCTTGAAGATGTTGATTCAATTAGCAAGACAAATGGAGATCTTATTTCAGATAACAATGATGCTTTGTATTCTCAAGCTGTTGATATTGTAACAAAACAACAAAAAGTTTCTACTAGTTATATTCAGCGTTACCTTCAGATTGGTTATAATAGAGCTGCAAGAATAGTAGAAAAGATGGAAGAAGATGGAATAATTTCTGAAGCTAACAATGCAGGAAAAAGACATGTTCTTAAAAAATAAAATTTTTTTATTTTTTTTTGTATTTACTATTTTTTTTTTCCATAAAGTTTGCTTAGCCAATACACAAAAAATAAATGATATTGTTGATTACCTTAGTAGTTTAAAATTTTTTTCTTCATCATTTATACAGGATGACAGGGAAACTCTAAGTGAAGGAAAAATCTTTGTAGGGGAAAAGAGAATAAGGGTTGATTACACAAAGCCTTCAAAAATATTGATAATCTTGGATAAAGATAAGGCAATGTATTATAATTATGATCTGGATGAAGATGAATTTTTTAATCCAAAAGATACGAATGCTTGGTTTTTTTTTGATATTTTTAAAGAACCAAATTTTTTTTTAGAGTCTTTAGTTGTCTCAAAAAATAATAATTTATTGTTAACTAAAACAGGTGAAAATGAAATTGGAAGTTATAAATTAAAAATCTATTTTGAAAATAAACCATTAATTTTGAGGAAAATTGAGTTGGAAATAAATGACACTTTTCTAAATTTATCAATTTTTGATCATAAATTTAATGAAGAATACGATGAAAATTTTTTTAAACTAATAAATCCAACTTTTTTTAATTAGCTCCAATTGATATTCTATCACTTTTTGTGTTAATTTTTAATCCTGTTTCAATTTTGTCTAATTTTTTTCTAATCCTTGTGAGATGACTCTCAATAGAGTTAGTTTGAATAGTAGTTTTTAAATTTAGAATGTTTTTCTTTATATATTCTTTAGTACAGTTTGTAGATTGGATTAAGTATATTAGTATTTCCATTTCAATATCTGTTAGGTAACAATTTTTTTTATTTAATTTATTAACTAATTCTTTTTCAGAAATGATAATATTTTTGTAGTAAATTTTTTTTGTTAATAAAAATTTTTCAATATGATATCTAAGGCGATCTACTGGAATTGGTGCTGGTATATTTATAATATTGTCATATAAATTTTTATTTAGATTAGTTAAATTTGAAATTAATAAATATTTTTTGTTCAGATTTTTAAAGTTTGGTTCTAAGCCGTCTTCTTTTTTTATGTATATAATTATACTGTCTTGATCTTCAAATCTGTTATTAAATAAATCTGTAACAGGTTTAAAAATAAAGGTGTTTTTTTTAAATAAATCTTTAAAAAAATTTTGGCTAATTAAGTTGTTGTAAATGATTGTTTCTTTTTTCAATTTCTTTTTCCAAAAAGTATAGTTCCTAATCGAATATAACTTGGGTTAAATTCAAGTGCCAGTTTATAGTCATTACTCATACCTATACTAAGATCACTGAGTTCGTTTTCATTTGCAAGAGATAATAGCGTTTTGAAATGGATTTTAGGATCTTCATCAAAAGGGGGTATGCACATAAGCCCAACTATATTAAGGCTTAAATCTAATTTACAGTAATTAATGAACTCTGTAACGTTTTTGGGCTTAATTCCACTCTTTGTACTTTCTTCACCTGTATTAACTTGAATAAAAATTTTTTTATTTTTCAAGTTATCCTTGTATTTTACAAATTCATTTGCAATTTTTTCTCGGTCTAGTGTATGAAAAACATCAAATAAATTAGTTGCTAATTTAACCTTATTTGATTGAAGAGGGCCTGTTAGATGCAATTCAATCTTAGAGAAGTTTTTTTTTAGTTCACTAAATTTATCATTCGCCTCAACTACTCTATTTTCGCCGAATATTAGCACGCCTGATTGTATTGCCTTTAAAACACTCTCTTTCGGATGGTTTTTAGAAACAGCTATGATCTTAGTGTTTTTATTGTTTTTTTTTAAAAAACTAGAGATTTCTTGGTATTTTTCTATATTAAACATATCTATATTTGTTGCAAAAAAACAACACAAACTAAAATAATAGAGTAATTTCTATGCTTTTTTTGAAATTTAATCAATTTTTTAATAAATGAACCTCAATGTAAGTTTGTTCTTACATTTAATGAATATTCATTAACTCAAAAGGAGTAATTATGAAAAAAGAACTATTAATCGGAACTGCTCTAGT
>MDTG01269321.1_pt1 | contig 13532 bp, 18 predicted proteins | sample 811421 | NCBI WGS metagenome assembly MDTG01 (sample SAMN05326645, study PRJNA326480) | marine metagenome | isolation source: seawater | place: Pacific Ocean: South East | collected 2011 | reverse complement strand
ATATGTTGTTGTATCACTATTTCCCCCGCAGTAACCAACCTCTGTTTTTGTAACTCCTTCAAGTTTATCAAATTTAATTTCTGGTCCCCAAAAACATCCAAGAGCTAATACTGCTATTTCCATTGATTATTATTTAAATTAAACTTAAGTTATCTAATGTTATCCAAAAATCAATTAGGCTTTTTTTACATGTTTATATCTGTTTGTGCCTTTTCAATTATGGATTTAATTGTTAAATGGTCCGACAGTTACCCTTTGGGTCAAGTGTTATTTTTTAGGGGTTTTTTTGGAGCTATTCTTTACTTTTTTTTAATGCCAAGAGATAGGATTAAAAATTTTTATTATACTAAAAGACCAAGGCTACATTTTATAAGATGTATGTCGGGACTGATAGCTTTAATAGCAATATTTATTGCTTTAAGAAATTTACCCTTAGCAACAGTAGTAAGTATATCTTTTGCCGCACCGATATTTACAACAATATTTTCTATTTTTTTTTTAGGTGAAAGAGTTGGAGTTTATAGGTGGCTTGCAGTTTTAGTAGGCTTTATCGGAATTGTAATCATTACTGAGCCAGGAATTACTTCTTTAAATATTTATTTTATTTATCCAGTTATTTTTTGTTTAGGCTTGTCTTATGTGGCAATAACTATAAGACAGTTGTCAACAACGGAGCCTGTTTGGCTAATATCTCTTAATTTTTCATTAGCAATAACTTTCGCAAGCCTATTTACAATTCCATTTGGCTGGATAGTACCTGAATTAAAAGATTTAGTATTATTATCTTTAATTGGGGTTTTTGGAGGATTTGCAAATTTATGGCTTGGTCAATCTTATAAATTATCAGAAGTTTCCTTGGTAACTCCTTTGAAATATCTAGCTTTGGTATTTGCAATTATATTTGGATATTTAATTTGGAATGAAGTTCCTACATTTAAAACTTTAGCAGGAGCTACATTAGTTATCATCTCATCTATAATTATTTTTAGAAGAGAAATTAAACTAAAAAAACAAGTTACAGTTTCTAGACATGAGTAAGCCCCCTAAATATTGGAATAGAGCAAAAAAATACTTATCAAAAAAAGACAAAATTATGAAAATATTAATTTATAAATATAGAGATAAAACATTATATACTAGAAAAAATATTTTTTTTTCACTTTGTAAAAGTATAATTGGACAACAAATAAGTGTTGCAGCAGCTAATTCAGTTTTTAAAAAATTTAGCTCAGTATGTGAAAATAAAATTATCCCAAAGGTTGTTAATAAAATTACAATTAATAGATTAAGAAAATGTGGTTTGAGTAGGCAGAAGGCAAGAGGAATAAAAGAATTATCAATAAAATTTTTAAATAAATCTTTTAATCCAAGAAAAATAAAAAAGCTTAATAATGAAGAGGCAATAGAGTATCTTACACAACTTAGACAAATTGGAAGATGGTCAGCAGAAATGATATTACTTTTTACTTTTAATAGAGAAAATATCTGGCCTGTTCAAGATATTGGTTTGTTAAAAGCAATTTCGAAAAATTATAAAAAAAAGTACTTACCACCAAAAAAATTTGTACACCTTCTTAAGAAAAAATTTACACCTTATTGTTCTGTTGCCACATGGTTTCTGTGGAGATCAATAGATGATGAGCCAATACAATATTAAATTCCTTCTACTATTTGAAGATGTCTATTAAAATTATATCCACCGATTTTTTTTGCACTCTGATAATCTTTAGAATTATAACAATCCAATGCCTCTTTCATTGATGGAAATTCAATTAACACAGTTCTAGGAGATGGCTGACCTTCAATGGTTTCAGTTTTGCCACCTCTAACTAAAATTCTACCACTATATCTATTTATAGCTACGCTAGCTTTTTCTGCGTAATGCTTAAGATTTTCAACCCCTTTAATATCTTTGTAAACTGCGATCCAATAAGCTTTCATTTAAAATAATTTTTTAGAATACTATAATATATGTTAGTTAATTTTTTTAAATCTGCAATCGAACTTCGTTCATCAATCATATGTATAGAATTATTTCTTAATCCTAACTCTAATCTTGGGATGTTGCCCAAGAATCTTGAATCACTAGTTCCTCCTTTACAATTGAACTTAGTAGAAGTGCCAGTAATTTTTTTTATAATTTTTTTCACCATATATATTTCTTTATTTGGTTTTGTATAAAAAGCTTCACCAGAAACTTTATATTTTATTTTAAATTTACATTTATTTTTTTTTGTAACATTGGAGATAATTTTATTGAACTTATTCTTTATTATTGAAGATTTATATTTATTATTAAATCTTACATTAAAATTAGCATCTGCAGATTGTGGTACAACATTTTCAGATGTATTATTTACATAAATTTTAGTAATTTCCAAATTAGATGGTGGCATATATTTTGTTCCATAATCTAATCTAGTACTTTTTAGTTTTGTTATTATTTTTGCCAAGGTTGTACATGGATTGATATATGATCCATGAAATGCAGAGTGTCCACTTTTTCCATATACTGTTAATTTAGCATTCATCGAACCTCTTCTGCCAATTCTTATTTCATCACCAACTTTTCTGTTTGAAGAAGGTTCACCAACAATAGTAAAATTTATTTTTTGTTTTTTATCTTTCAAATATTTTATTATGGCTGGCGTACCTAAACCAGTAGTTTCTTCATCAGCGGCTATTATGATAGATATGGATCCTGTGAATTTATGACTTTTAATATATTTGCTAACAGCACTTATCCAACAAGCTATTCCACCTTTCATATCTTGAGCTCCTCTTCCATATAAATATCCTTTTCGTACAAGGCCTGAAAATGGTGGAATTTTCCAATTATCAAGATTTGCCACTACGTCTGTATGGCCTAAAAAATTTATATGAGGTTTTGAATTTCCGAACTTTGCAAAAAGATTCATTGCCGGCCTAGAAACAGAACCTTTTGATTTTATAATTTTACATTTAAAACCAATTGTAGAGAGTTTTTTAGATAAAAATTTTGTTATACCTTTATCTTCAGTCTTAACTGTCTGAAACTTTATTAGCTCTTGAGCTAACTTTATTTCATTATATATTTTCATTATTAATCTCTTAACAGATCGTTAATTGATGTCTTAGATCTTGTTTTTTCATCCACTTGTTTAATTATAACAGCACAATACAATGAAGGAGCTGATGGATTTTTTTTATCTGGCAAAGATCCGGGCACTACAACTGAATAAGGAGGTATTTTTCCATAAGTAATTTCACCTGTTTTTCTATTTACAATTTTTGTTGATTGGCCAATATACATTCCCATACTTATCACTGACCCTTCGCCAACAATTACTCCTTCTACAACTTCAGACATTGCTCCTAAGAATACATTGTCTTCAATAATGGTTGGAAGAGCCTGAGCTGGCTCCAATACACCTCCAACTCCACTTGCTGCGGATATATGACAATTTTTTCCAATCTGACTGCAACTTCCTGCTCTGGCAAACGTGTCAATCATTGTGCCTTCGTCTATGTACGCACCAATATTTACGTAGCATGGCATTAAAACTGCATTTTTTCCTACAAATGATCCTTTTCTGACTGGTGAATTAGGAACCATTCTAAATCCTGCTTTTTCATGATCTTCTTTTGTCCATCCAGCTGTCTTACCTTTAAGCAAGTGAGCTTTATCATACCAGCTACTGTAAGGACCATTTAAATTTTCCATTGGATAAATTCTAAAACTCAACATAATCGCTTTTTTTAGATATTGATGCGTTACCCATTCACCATTTATTTTTTCAGCAACTCTAACCTTGCCAGAATCCAAGTCATCAATAATTTTATTAATTGTTTCTTTTAGATTTTTGTCAGAATTTGGACCTACTTTGTCTTTGCTTTCCCAAGCTTTATTTATAATATTTTCTTCACTCATACACTTATGAGTTTTGTAATAACCTGATTTCTTTTAAAAATAAAGAAAGATTTTCAATTTTGAAATCTATATATTCTTTATCAGACTCTTTTTTCCCCCAGTACTCATTATTTATCAACCAAGCCGTTATTGTGCCCCTTTCTTTTCCAATTGATAAATTTTTTGCAATATCTTCGATATAAAGAGTTTCTTTTGGATTAATTTTAAATTTTTTTACCATTAAATCAAAAGCTTTAGCTGTTGGTTTTGGGTTGAATTTAGCATCAACAATATCGAATAAGTCATCAAACAAATCTTCAATACCTAAATGTGAAATTATATTATTTGCATGTTCTTTACTTCCGTTAGTAAAAATAAATTTTTTTAAATTTAAATTTTCAAGTTCATTTCTTAGAATTAAATCTTTTTTCATAAAAGATAGATCTATATCATGAACATATTTTAAAAATTCTTCAGGAACAATATCGTGATGAATCATAAGACCATTTAAACTTGTGTTATATTTATGGAAATAATTAGTTTGTAATTCTTTTGCTTTTTTCAAATCTAAATTTAATTTTATCGATATATATTCAGTCATTTTTTTACTTACTTGCCCAAATACAGCTTCTAAATCTTGATATAAAACACCGTCTAAATCAAATAAAATATTTTTAATATTTTTAAGATTAGTCATTTTCTTATTAAAGTTCCTGCGCCCTTATCAGAAAATAATTCAAATAAAATTGAGTGTGGTTTTCTACCATCTATAATTGCTACACCTTTTACATCTTTTACCGCATTCAAACAGGTATTAATTTTAGGTATCATCCCACCAGATATAATTTTTTCATTAAGCATTTTTTTAGCTACTTTAGAGTTAAGTTCTGGGATAAGTTTTTTATTTTCATCAAGTACGCCCTCAACATCAGTCATCAACAATAATCTTCTCACTTTTAATTCTTTTGCAATTGAACCTGCAGCAACATCTGCATTAACATTATAAATTTTGCCATCTTCGCCTATTCCCATTGGAACTATTATGGGAATCTTTTTTTCATAAATTGACTTTAAAATTTCATCTTTATTTATTTCTTTTGGAGACCCTACATATCCAAGTTCTTTCCTTAAAGGGTTTACTTTAATTACATTATTTTTTTTTGGATTTATAGAATATCCATTAGCCTGATAATTATTTAAATGTTTCAGAAATTCAAAATTTAATTCCAACAAAGCTTCTTCTACTATTTTTATTGTTTTTTCATCTGTAACTCTCAATCCATCTATAAATTTTGTTTCCAAGTTTTCATTATCTAATTTTTTTTTAATATTTTTTCCTCCTCCATGAACAATAATTACTTTAAGATCTAATTTATTAACAATTGCAATGTCCTCGATTAATTGATTAAATAAAGTTTGGTCTAATAAACAACTTCCTCCGCACTTTATTACAATTACATCATCTTTATATTTATCAATATATTTATTAACTTCATTGATGGACGGACCACCTTTTGGCAACAATTTTTCTAATTTCATTATTCAAACTTGAGTTTTAACTTTTGTTTTTTTCATTATCACAACCTGTTGCATCATTGTGAAAATATTATTGAAAGTCCAGTAAATCACCAAACCACTTGGGAAAGGTGCTAAAATTACAGTTAAAAACAACGGGAAGAACATAAAAATTTTTGCTTGAACAGGATCAGGTGGAGCTGGATTTAATTTTTGTTGTAAATACATTGTAACACCCATCAAACATGGCCAAGCACCAATAATTAAAAAGGATGGTGGGTCCCACGGAATTAATCCAAACGCATTAAATATACTAGTGCTATCTCTTTCACTTAAATCTTTTATCCATCCAAAAAATGGCTGATGTCTCATTTCAATTGTCACAAATAGCATTTTATAAATTGCAAAAAAGAATGGAATTTGTAATAATATTGGAAAACATCCGCTTAGTGGATTGACTTTTTCTCTTTTATATAAAGCCATCATTTCTTGTTGTAGCTTCACTTTATCTTCTTTGTGTAATTCTTTTAATCTTGCCATCTCAGGCTGTAAAAGCTTCATACGTGCCATAGATTTAAATGACATATTAGCTAATGGAAAAAAAACAATTCTAATACAAATCGTTATTAAAATTATTGCAATTCCAAAATTACCAGTAAGTTTAAAAAAGTAATCAATAGCAAAAAATAAAGGTTTAACTATCCAATAAAACCAACCCCAGTCAATAACAAGATCATATTTACTGATATTTTGGCTTTCAGCATAACCATCAATTACATCTACTTCTTTTGCAGCAATAATTGCTTTAAATTTACTAGATCTGGTTTCATTTGCACCAACTACTTTGGGTTTATTTTCAATAAAACTTGCTCTGAACTTATTTTTATAATCAAAGTCTGCTCTAAAAGTTTTTCCTTTTTCAGGAATTAAACTTGTTACCCAATACTTATCAGTAATTCCCAGCCAACCTTCTTTTACATTTTTTGAAAACATTTTTTTTTCTATATCTTCATAATCTTTTTCTACTAACTCATCGTCAAAAACTCCCAAAAGACCTTCGTGTAAAATATAAAAATTAGTTACGTCTGGTGATATATTCCTAATAACTTGACCATAAGGATAGAAATTATATGTTTTTTCAGAATTATTTATTATTTTTTGTTCTATATCGAATAAATATTGATTGTCTAAACTAAATATTTTCTCAAATACAATTCCTTGATCGTTAGCCCATTTTAGTTTTACGGGATTGTTTGGTTTAAGAATTTTATTACCTTCAACCTGCCAAGTAGTTTTATTATCAGGCACCTGTATTTCATCATTATTTATTGCCCATCCAGTATCAATATAATATCCGATTGAGGTTTCTTTTGGATTTAATAAAACAATTTTTTCTTTAGAGTCAACTTTTGTTGTATAGTTTTTAAATGTTAGATCATCGATTAAGGCTCCTTCTAACGATATAGAGCCTATTATATTTTCGTTTTCAAATATTATTCTTTTATCTATTTTAATAACTTCTTCTCTTTTAACTTTTTTAAATTCTTTTTTTTCGATTAATTTAGGTGCTTCAGAATTTTGAATAATTTTATTTTTTTGGTTTTCCAATTCTATTTTTTTTATTTCCTCAGGACTTGGAGCAAAAAATAATCCATAAAGAATTATTACTGCTGCACTTAAAGATATAGCTGCTATGACATTTTTTGGTTCCATTTTATTTTTCTTTCTTTACAGGATCAAACCCTTTTCCTCCGCCAAGAATTTTAATTGGGTGACAAGATAAAATTCTTTTAAATCCTAAAAAGCAGCCTTTAGTTATTCCATATTCTTCTAAACACTCTATAAAATATTCAGAACATGTTGGCAAATATCTGCAGTTGCTTCCCAATAAAGGAGATAGCACCAGTTTATAAATTCTAATTAAAAAAATAATGCCTTTTGTAAATATTTTTATCATTTTATTTTTTTATAGTTGTTTATTAGGGATTCTTTGACATCTTTGTATTCTGCATTAACAATATTTTTTTTTGCAATGATCAAATATGAATAGTTTAAATTTAATTTTATTAATTTAAGTATTTGATTAATCATATTTCTGAGTCTTCTCTTAACTTTATTTCTTTTAACAGCATTACCTAGTTTTTTTTGAGTTACAAAACTTATGTTCAATTTTTTATTACACTTATCAGATAGATTTTTGAAGAAAATAGTTAGATATTTATCAGAAACTTTTTTACCTGATAACACTGATTTAAAATCTTCGTTTTTAGATAAACTCAATATTTTGATACACATTAAACAGTAAGTTTTTTTCTTCCCTTTGATCTTCTTCTAGATAATAATTTTCTGCCCCCTTTTGACTTCATTTTTGATCTAAAGCCGTGCCTTCTTTTTCTTACTAATTTACTTGGTTGATAAGTTCTTTTCATAATTAAGTTATAAATTCTTATTAAAATTTGGGTAGTTATAAGAAATTAGTATAATAAAGTACAGTTAATTTTTAGAAGATAAATATATGGAAAAAGATAAAAAAATTAAAATATTTTTAGGATTTAGTTATTTAATAATAATAATATTATTATTATGGATTATTTTTAGCAAATATTCATTAAGTGATATTGCAAGTTATGAATTTATAAAAATTAACAGAGAATATTTAATTTCAGCAAAAGAAACAAATGTATTTATAGCTTCATTTATATTTTTTCTGTTTACAATAATTTGGGTTTTTCTTTTAGGCTTCGGAGCTCCAATATTCTTAATTGGTGGATTTATTTTTGGAAAATGGATTGGAACATTTTTAGTGGTATTTGGTTTAACTAGTGGAGCTACATGTTTATATATTTTTGCAAATTTCTTTTTCAAAGATTTGATTAAAGAAAAATTAACGAAAAAATATTTTTTACTTAATGAAAAATTTAAAAAAAATGAGTTTTTATACTTTTTAATTTACAGGTTTGTTGGGGGTATACCTTTTTCAATTTCAAATATTTTACCGGTATTGTTTAACGTAAAGATTAAAAACTTCTTTTTTGGTTCATTGATAGGAATGACGCCACAACTTTTTGTAGGTGTAAGTCTTGGTGCAGGAATTGAAAAAATTATAAAATTAAACAAAACTGTTCCAAGCTTTTTTGCACTTGTAAAAACCCCAGATATATATCTTCCGATTTTAGGATTTGGAGTACTGATATTATTAGCCTTTGTTTTAAGAAAAAAAGTATTTAAGGAATAATTTTGTGGTGCCCCAATCAAGAATCGAACTTGAAATTTAACCTTACCATGGTTACGTTATGCCATTTAACTATAAGGGCAATTTTAAACATAACTTTTTAGTGTATAAAATAGACTTTTTCAAATTATTGCCATTTTTTTATTTTAAAAAACAGGTTATATCTTATGAAAGGAACTGTTATGGGAATTCATTACGATTATAAAAGTACTAGAGGGGCAAAAGCGATGGAAAAGCAAGCCAAAAGAGAAAAAAAACTTGCAGAGAAAAGAGCAAAAAAACAAGCCAAGTCTGGATTTAGCAAAAGTAATGACAATGAAGACAAAACTATTCCTTTAGATCAGGTCATAACTTTAGATCATCTTACAAATCCTAATAAAAAATAAATAACTTAATGAACAAAAAGAATAGGATAAGCAAATTAGAAATTGCTTTAAAGAAAAATTTAAAAAAAAGAAAATTATTTCAAAAAAAGCAAAAAAATAAAAAAAATTAATGTCGGTTCAATCTGATAAGTGGATAATAAAAATGGTGGAAGAGTATAATATGATTTCTCCTTTTGAAAAAAAACAAATAAGAGGGGATAAAATATCATATGGTACTTCAAGTTATGGTTATGATGCTAGAGTTTCATCAGAATTTAAAATCTTCACAAATGTTAACTCTGAAATAGTTGATCCAAAAAATTTTAAAGAAACTAGCTTTGTTACTAAAAAAGGTTTGGAGTGCATTATACCCCCAAACTCTTTTGCATTAGCAAGTACAGTTGAACATTTTAAAATACCCAAAGATGTTTTGGTTATATGCTTGGGCAAATCTACTTATGCAAGATGTGGTATAATTGTTAATGTAACCCCTTTAGAACCAGGCTGGGAAGGCCACGTAACACTAGAATTTTCAAATACCACTCCATTACCAGCAAAAATTTATGCCAATGAAGGAGTTGCGCAATTTATTTTTTTAAAAGGAAACGAAATACCAGAAACAACCTACTCTGACAGAAAAGGTAAGTACATGGGCCAAACTGGTGTAACTCTACCAAAAGTTTAGAAATGGATAAATTAGAAGTCTTTGGAGCAAAAAAGCTCAAAGGAAAAATTCATGTTTCAGGATCAAAAAATGCAGCTCTACCAATTTTAGCAGCAACAATATTATCAAACAAAAAGATTGTTTTAAAAAATCTTCCAAATGTAAAAGATATTGAAACAATGATTAAACTTTTAGAGTCTATAGGATCTAAAATAAAATATTCGAAAAATAGAAATTCTATTTCAATATTAAACGAATCAAAACTAAAAACTTTTGCGTCTTACAACCTGGTTAAAACTATGAGGGCAGGTATTTTAGTTCTTGGCCCTTTGCTTGCAAGATATGGGAATGCTAAAGTTTCAACTCCAGGAGGATGTAGTATAGGTGTAAGGCCAATAGATATGCATTTAAAAGCTCTATCAAAGTTAGGAGTTAAACACAGGATAAGAGATGGCTATGTATATTCACATTCAAGTAAAAAATTAAAAGGTACTAAAATAAAGTTCAACAAAATATCAGTTGGAGCGACAGAAAATTTAATTATAGCTGCATCCATGGCAGAAGGAGAAACATTATTATCTAATTGTGCAATAGAACCAGAAATTAAAGATTTAGTAAAATTTATTAATTCAATGGGTGGAAAAATAAAATGGATAGGAAAAAGAAGTATAAAAATTATTGGTGTAAACAAATTTAGAGAAATTGAATATAATATTATGCCAGATAGAATTGAAGCAGGAACATATTTAATTGCAGGAGCAATAACAAAAGGAAATCTTAAAATTATAGGAATCGATCCAAAAATAATTAAAACTGAAATAGATATTTTTAAAAAAATTGGAATAAAAATTAAAATTGATAAAAAAGCTATAAGCGTTACGGGAGTTAAAGATATAAATAATATTAACTTAAAAACATCCCCATATCCTGGCTTTCCAACAGACTTACAAGCACAATTAATGGTATTACTTTGTAAAAGCAAAAAACGTTCAGTAATTTGTGAAGAAATATTTGAAAATAGGTTTATGCATGTTGCTGAATTAAATCGAATGGGAGCCAATATCAAGACAAAGGGTAATAAAGCTTTTATTGATGGTAGTACAGATTTTAAACCAGCTGAGTTAATGGCTACAGACTTAAGAGCATCAGTATCTTTAGTTTTAGCTGCACTTTCTGCAAAAGGAAAAACTATAATTAATCGTATTTATCATTTGGATAGAGGTTATGAGAAAATTGAAAAAAAATTAAGGAATGTAGGAGCTAAAATAAAAAGAATAAACTAAATGGGCAAAAAATATTTTGCAAAAATAATAGCTAAAGATCCAAATGGAATTCAGGTTATCTCAGCTTGTTGTTCAGAAGCAAATGTAAAAATGAATGAAATAAAATATTTAAAAAAAAATAAATTGTTTTTAATTCTATTAAATAGACAGCAAAAAGAAAAATATACAAAAAAAAAGGTAAGAAGTATATGTAAATTTGATTTTATAGAATCAGTTAAATCAAAAAATATAGATCAAAATAACGCAAATAAACTTTTGAAACTCGTAACTATTAACGCATTTAAAGTAGAAGAAAATTTTGAGATTAAGCTTTTATTTGAAAATAATGCAATTATAACATTATTTTCAGAAGTTTTAGAGGTTACTTTGGAGGATCAAAATAATTTAGATGATAAAAATTATAGATTGTAAAAATAAAAATTATATTAAAAAATTAAACTTTTTTCTTGAAAAAAGAAAGGTAGTCAATAGGTCAAGTACAGATATTGCTGTTAAAATTGTAAAAGATATAAAAAAAAATAATTTAAAGGCATTGACTAAGTATGAAAAAAAATTTAGTAAAAATAGCAATATATCATTATCTAAGAATAAAATTTTAAATTTAATAAAGAAACTCGATCCAAAAGTTAAGGATGCAATCGATTTTGCATATAATAGAATTTATAATTTTCATAAAAAACAAAAAATTAAAAATTTACGATTTGTTGATAAATATAATAATTTGTTACAGTACAAATACACTCCAATTAATTCAGTTGGAATTTACGTTCCTGCAAACTTGCCAAGTACTTTATTAATGAATGCTATACCAGCCAAAATAGCTGGAGTTAAAAGAATTGTGTTGGCAAACCCTAAATTTAAAGGAAAAGTAAATTTAGCTGTTTTATATGCTGCTAAAAAACTTAATATTGGCGAAGTTTATACTATGGGTGGCGCTCAAGCCATTGCAAGTTTAGCTTATATTCAAAAAGTAAACAAAATTGTGGGTCCAGGTAACGACTATGTAACAAGAGCAAAAAAAGAAGTTTTCGGTGATGTAGGAATAGAAAGTATGGTTGCTGGACCAAGTGAAATTACTATTGTAGCAGACAAAACTGCAAATCCTGATGAAATTATCACTTCAATGATAGGCCAGGCTGAGCATGATATAAATTCCCAGTCTATATTGATTACAAAAAATTTGGATTTAATTAATTATTTAAAAAAAAATTTATTTACTAAACTTAAAGAAATTCCAAGAAAAAAAATTGCTAAAAAAAGTCTTTTAAATAATGGATTAATTATAAAAGTTTATAATGACAATCAAATAATAAATATAGTTAATGAAATTGCTCCCGAACATTTGGAGCTTAATTCAAAAAATTATAATAAATTATTAAAGAAGATAAAAAATGCAGGTAGTATTTGTATAGGCAAATATTCCGCTATGGCTGTAACGGATTATAATGTTGGTACCAACCATGTTTTGCCTACTTTGGGATCAGCAAAATTTTCTTCCGGTCTAAATGTTGGCGAATTTTATAAAAAAACAAGCTATATAAAATTATCAAAAAAAGGCATTGAAGTTATTGGAAAGAAAGCTATAACTCTGGCGGAGTATGAAGGTTTAAATGGTCATGCTTTAAGTATAAAATCTAGATTTAGGAGAAATTAGATTTGGCAAAACAAGACACACTTGAATTTAAAGGTAAAGTAATTGACCTACTCCCTAACGCAATGTTTCGTGTTCAATTAGAAAATAACCATATCATTACAGCACATACAGCTGGAAAATTAAGAAAAAATAGAATACGTGTTTTGCAGGGAGATAATGTTACAGTTGAAGTTACTACTTATGATCTAACTAAAGGAAGAATAATTTTTAGATTTTAATTGGCCTTGTAGCTCAGTAGTAGAGCAGTACCCTGAAAAGGTATGTGTCGTAAGTGCGATTCTTACCAAGGCCACCACCTTTTTTATTAAATTATTTTAACCTATAAGCTTGCAATAATTTTTAAAATCCTATAACTAGTCACGTAGCTTTTTAAGCTTAAGTTAAACTATAAAAGAAAGAGTAAATAATAAGTATGAGTACATTAAAAGGTAAAGTTAAGTGGTTCAATGGAAAAAAGGGCTACGGTTTTATTGAAAGAGAAGACGGTGAGAAGGATTGCTTTGTTCATGCATCGCAAGTCAGAGAAGCTGGTCTAAGATATCTTAATGAAGGTGATCAACTGGAGTTCGAGATAGAAGATGGTGAAAAAGGGCCAAGCGCGGTCAAATTAAAGAAAGTTTCTTAATTAAATTTTCAACATTATTTGTATAGGGAATTAGACTTAATATATATTAAGCTTTTTTCCCTATACAATTTTCTTGAAAATAAAAATCTAGGTGTTATTTAAACACCAATGATTAAAAATACAAATTTCAGACTTGCTCACAGACATCATTTTCATGCTGGCTGCAGGCTAGCGATTTAATTATTATTATAAATTTAAAATTAACCACAATTAGTATAAAACAAATATAGGAGCACGGGTAGCTCAGTTGGTTAGAGCAGCGGTTTGTGGAACCGAAGGTCGACAGTTCGAATCTGTCCCCGTGT
>MDTG01351923.1_pt1 | contig 13533 bp, 11 predicted proteins | sample 811421 | NCBI WGS metagenome assembly MDTG01 (sample SAMN05326645, study PRJNA326480) | marine metagenome | isolation source: seawater | place: Pacific Ocean: South East | collected 2011 | reverse complement strand
TCGAGGAGCATTCCATGAACTAATTATTTTTCTTTGATTCTTTCCATCAGCATCGGCAATCCACAAATCTCCCTGCCCCTTTATCATAGATATACTCTTGCCATCAGGACTGTAAATAATGTCTTCAATTACCTCACCATCTTCACTTAAATTTTCAGTTTTGAACTCCTCATTTTGCCACCAATAAATATTATCATCCTCTCTACTCGCTCGACATAGCCTCGCAGACAACCCGTCATCAGAGATATAGATAATACTATTACCATCTGGTGAAAATACTGGCTCCCTTTCTTCAGCATCACTGTCTGTAATTCTTTTGGGTTCTTTTAAAACCGTGTCCATCACCCAAAGATCACCTCCAGCAACAAAAGCAATCTCAAGCCCATCCTTCGAAAAAACAGCCTGGCCGGCGGTTCTTATTTCTAGTCTTTCTTCATCCCTACTGCCAGATCTCTCACCCCTATTCCAAATTACAATTTTTTCTGGTTCTATTTCCTCCTTACTGAAATCAATTTTGTAAAATGCAGCAAGATGTCTAAACACGATAACACTCCCATCCCTAGATACACTCGGAAGCATGACCGAATCATCTTCAAAGTGCGTTATCTTTTTTTCATCATCACCATTAATCGATCTTTTATATAGATTAAAAGCACCACTTTTCCCTGAAATATAATAGTATGAACTATCATCAGCATCCCATCTCGGAGAACGGCTTCCCTCTTCTTCTGAAACCAATTTTGTAAATTTTTTATCATTCCAAAGCCAAATCTGAGCTGACTGACTACCCTTATAACCCTTTCTATAAAGACCTACTCCACCTCGCTGAAAAATAACTTTCCCATTTTTTGAAATACGACCTTCGTCACCATGTGCATCAAATAATAACTCTTCATGACCTATCGCCTTACTGCTAATTTTGAAAAACCTATCCACTCTCGGCCCACGATGATCTCGTTTTGAACGAACTAGTAAATGGTTCCCCTCGGGATACCAATCCATTAGAAAATACCCTTCAGAATGGTTGGTTATTTTTTTCAAATTACCACCATAAATAGAAGCTGTATAAACCTGCCAAGAACCACTTCTCTGACTTGCGAATGCAATGTTTTTTCCATTAGGTGAAATTTTTGGAGAGGTCTCTTGTGCCTGGTGAGTCGTTATCCGTCTGATTTTTCCTCCTTCTGTGCTGGCAGTCCAAATATCTCCATCCCAAACAAAGGCAAAAAACTTTCCGTCAGGTGAAACGTCTGGCTGAGTAGCCAAATCAACGATCTCAGCTCCTTTAGGAATACTTTGACCCAAAATAGGCTTTGTCGCCACCAAAAGACAGATAGTTAAAAAATAGAATATATTAAGCATAGAAGGTATAGTAGTGCTAAAAATTATAAATTTTTACGAAAATTTAAAGATTTTTATAAAATAATTAAATATTAGCCCATTCTATTGCCAATAATTATTCAGATCTCATCGTTTTTTCGACAAATATACGATAAGTTTGTTTCCCTACTGAAATCAAAAACCTGCCTTCCCTTGTACCTGAACCGGCTTTGTTATAATTCAAATAGGTAATAACCTTCAACCACTCCTCAGGATCAGTCACAACAACTTTTCTACCCGGCATCCTCGATGCGGCAATTATAGCAGACAGGACCTTAGCATTTTTTCCTGGATCTTTAACCGCTATAAGCTTTTGCCCCTGCAAAACGGTCAACCTTCGTGATTGTGTAGGGTTAACAAATTCTGATGACACGACACCCATGGCCTCTCTACTCAGAGGCATTGTCCGAGCGGATTGCATTACCAACGCAAGATTTTCTCGAAAACTTTCTGGATAATCAGAAAAAGGAATGAGTGGAGATGTATGTACTGATCTACCATTATTCGAAGAAACTCCAATCTTAACCTTTTCCGCATCTTTAGAGGCTTTGGAAAAGCTTTTGTTATCAGCAAAAAGAATATCTTTCCTACTTGCTAATGAAAGTAACTTTTTACCCATTCCATTAGCAAGTATTGGAGAATATTTTACAACGTATGGGGTCGTGGCCAATCCTTTTAAGTTTGTCTTTTCAATCACCCAACAACTGCCATTTGATTGTATATCAATACAGGTCACTCCCCTTCCCTTGGCATGATCAATGACTACCCACATTGAATCAGCTTCAACATTACCCTCCTTACTTTTTTCTAACAGTTCATCAACTGAAGGAATGACTGGACTTGCTTTTTGCGTCTTAATTCCTTTATTTTGATTATTTCTACTTTTTGACTTATCACTTTTGTCAGAATCAGCGACTGTTTGTGAAAACAGTAAATTCGTTGCAAGAAATGAATAAATCAGGGTAAGCACTACAGTCCTCATAATAATTATAACATAACTTAAATTTATAACTCTCAAAGCAACAATGCCACTAACTATTAATGGTGAAGCCATCGACGACAGTCTTCTAGATGCAGAATTTAGTCAAATTAAGGCTCATTTTGAGCAACAAGCCAATGTGAGTTGCTGTGAAAGAGATGACGAGTTTATGGGATACGCAAAAGACAACTTAATTGCAAGAGTCCTTCTTTCCCAAAAAGCAAAATCAACTATTCCTGACCCGAGTCCCCAAGATATTGACGCGCACCTAAACAAACTAATCGATGAAAACGGAGGTAAAGAGGCATTTTTCTTTAAGCTAGGAATTGCTCCAGGCAATGAAGATGAAGTCCGTAAGGATATCATTGAAACCATGAGGGTTGATTCTTTGATTGATCAGGTAACAGGAAAAAATCATGAGCCCACAAAAGAAGAAATCCAGAAATATTATAAAGAGAACTCTACTCTCTTTATGACCGCAGAAGAAATAAGGTCATCTCATATCTTCAAATCATTACAAGAGGCTGAAAACAAAGAAAAATTATTTAAAGAAATGAGAGAAGTTAGAGAACTAGCTAGGAAAGGAACCGACTTCATGGACCTTGTACGCAAGCATAGCGACAAACCGGAAGAGGAGGCCGACCTTGGCTGGTACAAGCGAGGAGAACTTATGGATGAATTTGAGTTAATCACATTCTCTATGGATATTAATGAAATAAGCCCAGTCTTTGCAACTCAATGGGGAATGCATTTAGCGAAGGTAACAGACAAAAAACATCCTGAGCAAATTCCTATTGATCAAGTTGAAACCGAAATTAGTGAAATGATCAATTCAGAGCATCGTGATTTAAAATTAAAGAATTTTATCAATGATTTGAGAAAAGATGCAGAAATAGTTGACGAGAATTCAGACAAATCTGAGGACTAATTAGAAATAATTATTTTCCTCTTCGTAATCTAGCCCCAAGAGCCTCAAGTTTACGATCTAAATGTTCGTATCCCCTATCTATATGATAGAGCCTATTAATTTCAGTAGTTCCTTCAGCCCCTAGGGCAGCGAGAACAAGGGCTGCCGATGCCCTAAGATCGCTCGCCATTACAGGCGCTGCACTTAATTGATCCACTCCTCTGATAATTGCCATCGAATCCTTTAGCGTAATATTAGCACCCATCCTTTTAAGTTCAGGCACATGCATAAATCTCATGGGAAAAATGGTTTCCTTGACCATGCTAATACCAGGTGTATTTACAAACAAAGCACACATCTGAGCTTGCATGTCTGTCGGAAACCCAGGATATGGTTCAGTTGTAATTTCATTTGGCTTCGGATCCTTTGACGAATTCACATGAATTTTATTTTCATCCACAACTTTAATATCATGACCAGATTCTAGAAGCACTGAGGTGAGAGATTCTAGATGTTCAGAACAAACATTTTCAAGAGTTATTCCGTCTCCTATAACCGCACCAGCTACCATAAATGTACCTGCCTCTATTCTATCAGGAATCACTACATGTTCGCCTCCGGACAAATCTTCCACACCTTGAATGACAATCTTACTTGTCCCTGCTCCTTCAATTCTAGCGCCTAAAGAGTTTAGGAATTTTGCCAAATCTGCAACTTCAGGTTCTGCAGCAGCACCTTCTATAGTTGTTACACCTTCAGCGAAAACTGCAGCCATCATAACATTATCAGTTCCTAGAACAGTGGATCCATACTGTCCGCTCATGTTTATGGTTGCACCACGTAAGCCTGATGGAGCCACCACTTTAATATCTCCCCCTTTCACCTCCACTTCAGCCCCCAACGCTTCAAGTCCCCTAAGATGCAAATCAATAGGCCTATCTCCAATTACACATCCTCCTGGAAGAGAAACCAAAGCCTCTCCATTCCTTGCCAGCATTGGCCCAAGCACGCAAACTGAGGCCCTCATTTTCCTAACTAAATCATAGGGAGCCATCGAAGCCACTTTCTTAGCACTCACAACAACGTTTCCACTTGCCCTTTCAACATCAGCACCCAGAGTGGACAAAATCTGCACCATATAGTTGGTATCACTAAGGTCTGGGACATTTCGTAAAACACACTCTCCTTCAGTGAGTAATGTGGCTGCCAGGATTGGCAGAGAACTGTTTTTAGATCCACTAATCCTAACATTTCCGGATAGTCGCGTTCCTCCTTCTACATAAAGCTTTTCCATAGTTATATACAGTCTGATCTCTTGGTCATAATGTTGCTACTACAAAACGGTCGATTTGGCTTATATCTTTCAAAGATTCTATTTTTTTATAGCCCTCTTCTAACAAAACATCTGAAACAGTCTCAGCCTGCCCATCACCAATTTCTAGAGCAATCATACCTCCTTCTAATAGAAGTGACTTTGACTGTGAAATTAATTCTTTAATTAAAGTTATTCCATCAGAGCCTCCATCAAGAGCTGTTTTAGGTTCATGTTTGAGCTCTTCATCCAATAACTCTATATCTTTAGATTCTATGTATGGAAGATTAGAAACAATTAAATCAAAATTTTCTTGAGTATCACTCAACAGATTAGATTTTAAAACATTAAATCTATCTAAACTAATACCTGATAGTTTAATATTCTCGCGAGATAGTTGTAGAGCATCTTCCGACAAATCGATCATATTAATTAGCGAATCATTCCAAAGGTAAGCAAGTGAAATTCCGATAACTCCCGAACCGCAGCCAACATCACAAATATATTTTGGTTTTTCTATACTTTCATACCTAGCAGCTAAAACACCAATCAACTCTTCTGTCTCAGGCCTAGGAATAAGCGCCCTTCTATCACAAAAAAATTTCTTACCCATAAACTCAACATCTCCAAGAATGTATTGCAATGGTTCCCTACTACCTCTTCTTTTAATAAACTCTCTTAAAGGAGATAATTCCTTTTCCTCAAGGGGGCGATCATAAGATAGATACAAATCAATTCTACTGCACCCTAAGACCCTCGCGGTTAGGTGCTCCATATTAAGCCTAGCATCTTCAACCCCACGTTTTTCAAGATACATCGAACCACTCTGCAATGTTTCAAGCAGGGTTTTCATAAAACATATTTCACTTCAAGCCTGCCTCCTCGAGCCTCTCTGCCATCTCAGAAGCTTGAAGCCCTTCAACAAGCTCTTCAATTTGACCAGCAAGAACACCTTCGAGATTATGCAAAGTCAGACCAATTCTATGATCAGTGACTCGATTTTGTGGAAAATTGTAAGTTCTTATTTTTTCTTCCCTACCACCGCTACCAATGAGGTTTCTTCTCTTCTCTGAATACTTTGCCGCTTCCTCTCTCTGCTTAGCTTCTAACAATTTTGATCTCAATATGGTAAGCGCTTTTTCTTTATTCTTCGTCTGACTTCTTCCATCCTGACATCTGACCATAATGCCAGTAGGAATATGTGTCACTTGAATACAAGAATCTGTCGTGTTTACGTGCTGCCCTCCAGGCCCCCCCGATCTGGTTGCTTGAATATTTAATTCATCAGGTTTTAACTCAACGTCAACATCCTCTGCCTCTGGCATTACCGCAACAGTAGCTGTTGATGTATGAATTCTTCCCTGGGTCTCTGTGTCTGGAACCCGCTGGACTCTATGAACTCCACTCTCATATTTCAAAATTCGGAAAACCTCATCACCTTTGACTTTAATCGTCACTTCCTTAAATCCACCAACTTCAGAAGGGCTTGATTCCAGTGGCTCTATTTTCCATCCACGAAGCTCACTATACCTTTGGTACATTTTGAAGAGGTCACCAGCAAATAATGAAGCTTCATCTCCTCCAGTACCTGCACGAATTTCAACGATAGCATCTCTATCTTCTGTAATATCTCTAGGTAAAAGAGAGTACTGTATTTCAAGCTCTAATTTTTCACATAAATTCTCTAGCTCGGGAATTTCCTCTAGCGCTAGCGCTGCCATTTCCTCATCACTTCCTTTTGATAACTCATGATTATCTGAAAGCTGTCGGCGCGCATTGGAGAATTTTTCCCACTCCTCTAATAGCTTTTTATTTTGATTATACTCTCTTGAAACTTCAGCAACCTTCTTAGTGTCGGAGTAAAACTCCTCTTGCGACATTTCGTGCTCCAACTCTTTGACCCGGTCTTTTCTTTTATCAATTAGCGGTTCAAATTCCATAGAAAGTATTCAGATTTTCTCTTAGATTATTATATCAACAATATAACTAATACACCATGAATAGAGGTTTAGTTAAACCCTCAAATTACAAACTTTGGTGATAACGACGCTTAAGCCTCTGTCTCGGCTGGCACAGAATCAGCAGCTTCCGTCGTCTCGACTTCTTTGGAAGCTCTTCTCGCCTGCGTTCCTCCATACCTCTTCGTAAATTTCTCAACCCTACCTGCAGTATCAACGAACTTTTGTTCACCAGTAAAAAATGGGTGGCAAGTCATGCAAATACCTATTTGAAGAGAGCTTACCGTTGAACGAGTTTCGAAAACTGTCCCACAAGTGCATGTGATAGTTGTCGTTTGGTATTCTGGATGCAGTTCTTCTTTCATTTCACCGATGTTTTTAACGCCTATACCTAGAAAAAGGTAATATTAGCGGGCGATAATACTACGTTTTTAGGGACAGAGTGCAAGCAAAACATACTATGAAAAAGTTATTATTGTTTATAATCAACTTTTTCAAGGTCTGGGGACCTGCCCTGCCAAGGCACAAAACCAGTATTTCGTATGTGCTCACGAAGTAAATTTTCCAATTCTCTTAGTTTTTTGACATTATTAGTTACGGGGCTCGCCTCAGCAGGATCATTTTTTAGATTATAAAGCTCAAAAGATTCAGTCGAAGTATTTTGAAGTAACTTCCAAGGCCCTTTTTTGATAGCATAATAAGCTTGCCCTTTATATCTGCTCCCACCTTCCCTCCTCACCCAAACAAGTGACCTATCCCTTTTTTTACTAATTTCTTTGCCAAGAATTCCCGAAAGCATGCTTGATCCTTCTATTCCTTCAGGGCTTTTTAAACCAACAACTTCAGCCATTGTTGGCATCCAGTCCATTGTCATTGAATCTCTGCTGTAGGTTGTACCACCTTCAATTACCCCTTTCCAAACCATACATGCTGGAACACGTATACCACCTTCCCACATTTGTTGCTTCTCCCCCTTCCATGGGCTGTTTCTTGCACCTACATTCGCCTGACCTCCATTATCTGAGGTAAATACTATTATCGTATTATCATGCGCTTCGGCTGCTCTCATAACTTTTCCAATGCCATGATCCATATGCTCAATTAACGATACAAGTTTTGCTCGCTGAGGTGAAATTCCTTCTTCTCTCTTACTTACCTTGTCTAACCAATCCTTTGGAGGTTGGATAGGAGTGTGGGGAGCATTATATGAGAGAAATAAGAAAAATGGGTCCTCTTTTCCAATCCTCTGTTTGATAAATTCAACGGACCATTCAGAAAAAAGATCGGTTGCGTGGCCCTTTGGATTAATGACTTTCTTATTCTCTCTCATGTAATTTACTTCATGCCTCCGATAATTATAATAATCGTCCATCATATCACCCAGAAATCCTTTAAAGTAGTCAAACCCCCTACCGTTGGGGGTATTAGGTTCTAATAAACCAAGGTGCCACTTTCCTATCAAAGCCGAATGATATCCAGCCTCTTTAAGCAAAGACGGTAATGTTTTTACTCCCGGAGAGAAGTACCCCCAATTGTTTACCCTATGAGTTCTTATTACTCCAGGAACACCCACCATATCAGGATAACGGCCAGTTAAAAAAGCGGCTCTAGTTGGCGAACATACTGGACAATTGGCGTATGCGTTTTCAAAGCGACATCCATCATTCATTAATTTATCAATATTTGGTGTCCTCATGTCTTTGGCACCGTGACTGGATAAGTCACCAATCCCTAAGTCGTCCGCCATTATAAAAATAATATTGGGTTTCTCTGCACTATTCAGATTTGAAAGAATAATTAATAACAATGACAATCTTTTTATATTTTTTAACATCTGTAGCTAAATATGATTTTATAACTCTATAACTAAAAACCCTCTACTTCACCAAATCCATCTGCAAATTGAAGTGCCGCAGGACCACTATATAGCTTCCCTTTGTTAACGATGCTCGGCTTACCTCCTGTTATTTTTGAAATTTCAACGAGGTATCCGAAAGCTCGCCCAAGAGTCTCCATGCCAATGGTATTAATTGGAATCTTTGATGGATTTATCTGCTCCATCTTATTAACAACTTCTTCAGCATCCTGCGCTTCTCCATCTGAGAGAAGCCATACAACAACTGGAACAGGCCTCATCGCGAAGGCTAATTCCAAGGGGTCTCTCCAAATTGTAGCTCCTTCAGGATTAGCACTCTTTATATTATTAACTGCAGAAGCAATGCCTTCTTTCGTTGCCTTGCTCCATGGTATTCTATCTTCGGCCCTGTCCGGAAATCGTGTGGGCGCCTTATAAAGGGACTCTCCACCTAGCCATGGAGCTGTAGAGTAATAAATCACCTGAAAACTCATATCCTTTGGTAGCTTACTAATTGATTTTACCAACTCTTGTTTGAGCATTTGTATCCTTACTCCTCCGCCTTCTCTGATCATTGATTCTGAAAAATCAACGACGAATACGACACGATTCCCCCTCGCTGTACCGCCAAAAAAGGTAGACGTTCCGCCACCACCATCACCATCCCCCTTACCTGATCCAAATCCTCGTCCAAAGTCTGTACCAATACCGAGCGGATCGATAACTGGGTCCTCTAGAGATGGTACAGATATAGCTGACACAGCAGTAGACGAAACTGGATCAATTCTTGCTGCGCTCTGAGCAGGTTGAGGTTTCTTTTGTACTTTTTTGGCAAAGTCTTTTTTTTCTATTTGAGGTGTATCTGTTTGTGTATCAGTAACCGCAACGATTTGAGGAACTTGGTCTGGACCAAAAGAAACAACTATCAGATACAGAACTAAGACTATAAATAAATGAATAACTATGGTCGTTGCAATTGAAGCAACTTTGCTCTGTTTAAAGCCTGATGAATTAATAGCCCCTATACCATTTACCGGCTCATTAATATTTTGGTCTTCAATGGCAGGCTCTTGCATGAGGAAAAAGTCTTTCTTAACTAATCATATCATAAAAACCTTTAAATCTATCAACAATTATGGATTGTGGCAGCCAAATTTCTACTCACCGTCATAGGAAAGTCCAATTTCACGCCTCCAAGTATCTAATGATCTCATTAAGGCAAGCGTATCCTCTAGGGACATTGCTGGGTAAGGCGCACATTTCTCTCTTATTCCAACAGCAACTGCATCAGCCTCAGCGCCGTATAAATATTCTTCTGTAGTTACCTTAATAACCTCAAGAGAGCCAGATTCGAGCTTGTTTGAAGGCGTGCCAGCACCTGACGGATAATAATGCAATTCAGTAGTGCCTCCTTGAGGTGATGGCTTCCAGGGTTGAGGAATAAATAAGCGGCCTTTAGTTCCTGTAATACTTGCATTAATAGGTTCGTCAAGAGCTACTCCACAACTAAGCCGTGCGGTAATTCCTCTATCAAATTTTGCCACCGCACTAGTGTATTCATCAACTCCAGTCTGACCAATATGACCCACTGCCTTTATTTCCAAGGGTTCCAAAAATGAACTTCCACTACCAATTCCTGCAATTAAACCAGCAAGCGTCATTGGATATCCTCCTACGTCAAGGATCCCTCCGCCCGCCAAGCTTTTATTGAGATGCCTTCCCTCTAAATTGTCTCCAATATCAAAAGAAAATGAAGCCTCAATTGAACGGACTTGACCGATAGCACCAGACTCAATTATTTGAACAATTTTTTTAGTTTGGGCCGAAGAACGATACATGTATCCTTCCATTAGAAAGACTCCATTATCTTCGACTGATTGGACAATCTCCTTGGCCTCTGCTTCATTAAGACCAATTGGCTTTTCGCATAGAATATGTTTTCCTGCATTTGCTGCTTTTATTGCCCACTCTTTATGCATCGGGTGCGGGGTAGCTATATATATTGCATCGACCTGGTCGTCTTCTAGCAACTGTTGATATGAAGCATGCCTGTTGGGTATGCCTCCAAATTTGTCAGCAAATTTGTCTGCTGAATCTTGGGATCTACTGCCAACCGCAACTAATTTACCAAAACTAGAATTAATTACTCCTTCTGCAAAGGAAGCAGCGATGCTTCCAGTTGCTAATATTCCCCAACGTATTTTTTCTTTTTTCTCTTCCATGTGAATTTAGTGAAACTGAGAATTAACTCAATTGGCAGGAAGATAAAAGCAATTATTACTAAATTCACATAAGATTACTCCGATGAGGAGCTCTCTAATTCTCTTTGCTTAATTTTTTTAAGATCTTGTAATTCAAGAAGCTGTCTTTCTATCAAATTGATCTTTTTGTTTAAATCCTCAATTTCACTCTTAAGAGAACTCGCATTGCCAGAACTTTTCGATTTAAGAGAGTTTATAACTTTTATCAGATCGAGGCTAGGTATGGCGTAGCTTTTAACTCTTCCACCTCTAGCAATATTGACTCCAACAACCTTTCCATCTAAATTCACAATTGGACCACCACACTCATCTGGTCTAATCGTTAGATCGTGTTGTAAGGCGTTCGGAAAATCTACCCTTTTATTACTCAGTGGACCTCCGAACTGCGCTCCAGGATCAGGCATTGATAATTGAGGTTGAACGTTAGACCTAGAACCTAATACTGCTGTTACAGTTTTTTTCTTGTTGTTTCTAAGGTAAAGAATTTCTATTTCATCGGAAGGCTTCAGCCCAGAAACTGATTTAGCTAATTCTGACGGCGAGTTGATTTCTTTTCCGTCAATCTTCAAGATAACATCTCCATCTTTGATGCCCGCTTTATCCGCACCCGAACCATTCTGAACCATTGTCACTTTTACCCCATCAGGAGTATTTTCCATACCAACCCCTAAAAATCCTCTATCATTAATTGAAAGGTTTCTTGGGGCAACACTAGCTACTCCAACAGCAATAGGGTAATCAAGCGTGCCAGAAGCAGCCAAAAATGACCCCAACTCGACTGAATTGCTGTCATCAAAATCAACGGCTTTTAGTCCATCAATATTTACTTTTATTAGAGCTATGTCCCATCTTTCATCAGTATTGATAAGAGTAAACTCTGATTTTCTTCCATCTGTAAATAAACACTGCGCTCCCTTTTTGGGTAATTCGCTGGCCTTTGTAACAAGAAGACCACTTGGATCAATCACCGTACCAAGAGCAACCTGATCGCCTTTTTTGTTAATAATACTCGCCGTAGAATCGATGACTTCGGCAATCACGGGTTTATACTCTGAAAAAACACTTTTGTGATCTTTTTCATTTCTGGAAGGTCTCTTTTTTTCAAGCTGGGCCTGATAAAACTTCATTAGGTCAGCCATCCTTGGATCGTTCATGTCTAGCTCTAGGCCGCCATTTCCTGGAGTCTGAAGACCTTCGTCGTTCCATAACTCCTGAGCTTTCCTAACCAAGTCTTCCATTAGATCAGAAAGACCATTCTCAGCATCAGGCTTTTGTTCACCCTGCCTAGGTACGCCCTCGCCACCAAACAATTTTTTTAACTGGTCTCCAAACTGCTCGATTAAACCTCGTTCCGTTGAATCTTCAGCAAATAAAACATCAGAAACTAGTACTAACCCAATGAACGCGGCTCCTGTCAGTGTGAGTTTCCTAAGTAGTCTAATTGTGATTACTCTCATCGTTATAATTATTCAAATATCAATTCAGCCTTAACAAGTTCCTCGACTCGATCACGCCTTATAGAAAAATTAATTTTGGCCCCAAGCTTGGTGTCTTTAATTTTTAATACCATTTCATCAGCATTAGAAATATCATCACCATCGACAATCATTACAACATCACCTGCTAATACCCCGGCAATATCAGCAATAGAGCCGTTGACAACCTCATATACTTTAGCTCCTCCTCCCTCATATTCTGCATCCAATATTATACCCAATTGAGGTCGTGTTTTCTCTTCCTCTTTACCAATACCTGAAGCAAGGTCCTCCCAACTTACCAATTCAACTGTGAATAACTGGTTCATATCACCTCTTAAGACTTCAACTTCTAGTTGGTCTCCAGCTTTACTTGATGACACTTGGTTAATAACATCTGACATTTGCTCAGCAGGCATTCCGTCTATTTTCAAAATAACATCACCATCCATGATGCCAGCTCTCCTAGCTGGAGAATTAGGAAAAACTTTATCAACCGTGACCTTACCTTCACTTTCATTCATTCTTACTCCAAGCATGGGCCTGTCAGGGTTGACTCCAGCAGCCATCATCCCAAGACTACCCCAAATCTCCCCACCGACCATGCGCTCCCAACCAGCTTTAAATACTGATGAAGGAACATGTCTATTTTCGGCAAGGCTTCCACCAATAGAAGAGTGAATCCCAATCACTTCGCCATCCAGATTAAAAAGCGGTCCACCTGAGTCACCACCCACTAGCGTACAGTCAGTTCTCAACATACCCATCGAACCAGTACTTATCAGTCTTCCAAGACGAATTGGAGGGCTTCTGTTAAGATCATATCCTCCTGGATGCCCCATGGCTATTAACCACTCTCCAAGTTTGGCCTCATCTGAATTACCAATCGGGGCAAATGGCCATTTACCCTCTTCTGTTATTCTTGCAAGACCTGCATCTCTGGTTCTGTTAGCACCTAAAGACTCACCCTTCACACTCCTTCCATCGGGAAAAATTATTGTTAACTCTTTGCCGGCTGCCTCTGTTACATGTCCGGCAGTCATTATCAAACCATCTTCATTAATTATAACTCCACTACCTGTTGCAGGTTGATCATTCCCAACGACAGCAACAACTGTTGGCATTAACTCCGATACAATTTTTTTTACTTTTTTCTCTCTTTCTTTAAGTTTTTCAACCGAACCTGATGCCTCAGTACCTTCAATAAATAAAAAAGAAATTGATATTAACAAGAGACATATACTTTTCATTGTAATCATTTTAATTAACGTAATCACTAACCTATCGGTTTTATATCTTATAACGAGAATAAGATCCTCATTACTATATATCAAGCGACACGTTAGGCATTCACTTGTCTAAAGATTAATTTTTTCTCACCTTCTACCCGACTTTTTTATAAAAAT
>MDTG01290341.1_pt1 | contig 13533 bp, 14 predicted proteins | sample 811421 | NCBI WGS metagenome assembly MDTG01 (sample SAMN05326645, study PRJNA326480) | marine metagenome | isolation source: seawater | place: Pacific Ocean: South East | collected 2011 | reverse complement strand
TTAAAGGAAAATGAACCCTTACCGTGGCCAATATCAAATATGACGCCTCTTTTGGTTATCCAACAGAGATATTTATCGATTGGAGCGAAGATACTGCAGACGATGAAGTGATATATTACTCAGAAAACTTAACAGGATTAAAATAATGACAAATGAATTAATACTTAAAAAGTTTGAACAGCCAGATCAAGTAACAAATTTTGATAAAGGAAAATTTGAAATAATTAACTTAGGTGGAGTAACCATTGGAAGAGGAATATATGAACCTGGCTTGAAATGGTCAGAGCATATTAACCCATTGGAAAACACCAAATATTGTGAAGTAGAACATCTTTGCATGGTATTGTCAGGTGCAGGAACTGTAGTTTTTGAAGATGGCAATGAAACAAATGTTCTCACTGGCGATCTTTTCTACTGCCCTCCAAAGCCACATGATTTTTGGGTAATAGGGAATGAACCATATATATCCTTGCATTTTCTTGGAGCTAACAAATATGCAAAATAAAAATAAAGGCTAGAATTATGCGAAAATGTATGTTGTCATTTTTTTTATTTACTATAGTTTTTTCTCAAAATATTGGATCCAAAAAAGCAGTTAATTTGGTATTAGACAATCTGCATCTTTATGCATCACAAGCCAGCGGTGAAAAATATATAGATCTTTTTTCAGACGATGCTGTTTTCTTTGGAACAGACATCAGCGAAAGGTGGTCAAAAGATGATTTTCAAGCCTATGCAATGTCACGATTTAAAACTGGAACAGGTTGGACATATTATATGAAAGAAAGAAATATTTATTTTTCAGATGATGGGAAAACTGCTTGGTTCGATGAAATTTTAATTAATAAAAACTATGGTGATTTTAGAGGAACTGGGGCACTTAAGATAGTTAATGATAAATGGAAGATCACCCAGTACAATCTTCTTCTTCCAATACCTAATGATCTTTTGAAAAAATATTCAAAAGAGATCAAAGAATACTATAAAAAAATTAATATAAACTATTAAATAATGAAGAGAGTTTATTTATTTATTTGTTTATTTATTGTTAATTGCTCTGATTATAATAAAGTAAAGAGACCAAACATAATTGTAATCATGGCTGATGACCTTGGCTATGGAGATATTGGTGCATATGGTGCAAAATCAGAAAATGTTAAAACACCTAATATTGACAAGCTTGCTAAAGGTGGCATAAAGTTTACAAGCGGTTACTCTTCAGCTTCTACTTGCACACCTACTCGCTATTCATTTCTTACTGGAACATACGCATTTCGCAAAAAGAATACTGGAATTGCGCCGCCAAATGGCCCAGCAATTATCAAACCTGAAACAGAAACTATCGCGTCAATGCTCAAGCAGGTTGGATATAGCACAGCTGTCATAGGTAAATGGCATTTAGGCTTAGGTGGTCCAAGTGGACCTGATTGGAATGGTAAATTAGAGCCTGGGCCAAGAGAGATTGGCTTTGATTACAGTTTTCTTCTTCCCACGACAAATGATCGAGTACCTCAAGTTTATGTTGAGAATCATAATGTGAAAGACTTGAACTTAAATGATCCTCTTTGGGTTGGGTATAAAAAACCAAATGAGAGTCATCCAACGGGTATTTCTCATCGAAATACATTAAGAATGAACTGGAATGATGGACATAACAATACTATTCATAATGGAATAGGGAGGATTGGTTTTTATACAGGCGGAAATTCTGCGCGATTTAGAGATGAAGATCTTGCTGATGAATGGGAAATCAGAGCTAAAAACTGGATAGAAGAGAATAAAGATAATCCATTTTTTCTTTTCTTCTCATCTCACGATATTCACGTACCAAGAATGCCGCACGAGCGCTTTCAAGGTAAATCTGGAATGAGTTATCGTGGAGATGCAATTGAACAACTTGATTGGAATGTAGGAAAGATTATAAATACTTTAGAACGTCTAAACCTAATTGAGAATACCTTAATTATTTTTTGTTCAGATAATGGCCCAGTTTTAGATGATGGTTACGATGATTTTGCAAATGAAAGTTTGGGAGACCATAAGCCTGCAGGACCATATTCAGGAGGTAAATATACTATTCGAGAAGGTGGTACGCGTACTCCGTTTATATCGTATTGGAAAGGGAAAATACAACCGAATATTTCTGATTTAATGATTTCTACAATTGATTTGATGGCAAGCTTTTCTTCTCTTGTTGGAATTGAATTAGCTCAGGATGGAGCCCTTGACAGTTTTAATGTTTTAGATGCAATATTAGGAAATCCAGATGCTAAAGGCAGAGAATATATAGTTTCACAGGACAATGGTAAACGTGGGAATTATGGTCTAAGAGTTGGGAGCTGGAAGCTACAGCGTCATGATTCAAAAATAATGTATAATGGAGATTTGTCGATGCGGACTTGGCCTGTTCCTAAGTATACTTTGTACGATTTATCAATCGATATTGAAGAAAAAAATGATTTATCTAAACAAAATAAAGATATTTTTGAAAAATTAAAAAACAAACTTGATACAATTATAAATAACGGAAGAACCAGAGACTAGACTGGCGCCCCAATTAACTCGAACTCATTAGAAGAGTCAATTTTCACATTAACAAACTCACCTTTTTGAATTCGGCTTTTTATATGGACAATATTGTCTATTTCTGGAGAGTCATATTCAGTTCGAGCAACTGAGACAGTATCGCCACATTCATCTACTAAAACCTTATATGTTTTACCAACCATTCTTTCATTCTTTTCAGCACTGATATTTGCCTGCAAATCCATAATGATTGATTTTCTTTCATTTTTTAATTCACTTGGGAGACTATCATCCAACTTTTCAGCTAATGTTCCCTCCTCTTCAGAGTAAGTAAACACCCCTAATCTATCAAATTTGATTTCATTTACAAAGTCATATAGCTCTTTAAAATCATTTTCGCTCTCATTTGGATAACCTACAATCAAAGTAGTTCTAATACGAATATTTGGAATCATTTTCCGCAGATCACTGATCTTATTACGTATTCCATTTTGCCCTAGACCTCTTCTCATTGATTTTAAAATTTTATCTGAGCCATGTTGGATTGGCATATCTAAATAATTACAAAAATTTTTACTATCTGCAAGTGCATTAATAATTTTCTTAGAAAGATGCGCAGGATGTGCATAATGAAGTCTAATCCATTCAAAGCCTAGAGAGTCTAATGATGGAATCAAATCATTTAAATAAACCTTTGGTTTCAAATCCCATCCATAACTGGTTGAGTCTTGAGCAATAACCAATAATTCTTTAACTCCATTTTCTACAAGTTTTTCCGCTTCCCATAATATCGAATCAATAGAGCGACTTTTTTGCAGACCTCTCATAAGCGGAATGCTGCAAAAAGAACAACCATTGTCACAACCTTCAGCTATTTTTATATATGCGTAATGATTTGGAGTCATTAATGAACGAAAATAGAGAGGATCTTGTTTGGCATAATCTTTTCCAGTAATAAAAGAAATGATTTGCTTATGATCATTACTTCCGAAAAACTTATCAACTTCAGGAATTTCTTTTGAGAGCTGATCCGGATATCTTTCTGAAAGGCAGCCCATAACAACCACTTGTTTTAAACTACCAGTTTTTTTTAGCTCACAAGCTTGCAGGATTGTTTCAATTGATTCTTGTCTAGCAATATCTAGAAAACCACAAGTATTAATTAATATCGTATCTGCTTCTTTAGGCTCTTTTGTGAAAATAAAATTTTCATTTTTTAGACCTCCTAATAGCAATTCAGAATCAACTAGTGCCTTTGCACAACCTAGACTAATAAAGTTTAGTTTTTTAAATGACTGACCCAATTATTTATTTACCCCCATTAAACTTTTAACATACTCCGAAGAGTCAAAGGTAACCAAATCACCAACATCTTCACCTAAACCTAAAAAACTAACTGGAATATTTAAGTTTTTATATAAGGGAAAAACTATACCACCTTTAGCTGTTCCATCCATTTTAGTTAAAACAGCACTATTGATCACAATAGTTTTTAAAAATTCTTCAACCTGAATTAATGAGTTTTGCCCAAAAGATGCATCTAAAGTCATTAAGGAAGAAACTTTATATTCAGGAAATTTATTTTTTGCCAAATAATACATTTTCCCTAACTCTTGCATTAAGTTTTTATAAGTATGTAATCTTCCCGCGGTATCTACGATGACAATTTCAACTTTACTTGATTTTGCAGCATTTAATCCATCAAATAGCACAGAAGATGGCTGTTTAGATTTATCATTATAAATGATATTAACATCTATCCGATTGGACCACAATTTTAATTGGTCAATTGCTGCAGCCCGATACGTGTCAGCAGCTATCATTAACACTTCTTTATTTTGATCTTTGTAGAATTTGGCTAGTTTCGCAGCGGTCGTTGTCTTGCCAGTTCCATTTACGCCAACCACCATTATAGTTGTTGGCTTATTTAATATAGTTAAATCTTTATCAACTGCAGGTAAAATACTAGTTAGGTATTCTTGTACCTTTGTGAAAAAATCTTCATCTTTATTATTTTTTGCTACATTTAATATTAATTCTACTATTTCAAAACCCATATCTGCTGATAATAATAATTGTTCTAATTCATCTATAGAGTCAGATGAAACCTTATTTTTACTTAATATCTTAAATGCTTTGGAAATTTTTTCCCTAGTTTGACTAAGAGCTTGAAAAATTTTTCCCATTGAGGTGCTTATTTTAATTCTTTATAAGAGTTAAAAAATGTTTTTATATAATATAACCAACTAATAAATAAGAGAACCGTTGCAATATAAATTGTTACATCTTGCATCCATGGAAATGCTTCCCAAGGCCAAATGTGTACAAATACGGCTAATGTAGTAATACCAGCCCCCCATTTTCCCCACCAGTTAGAACTCAATATAAAATGGCCATTGTTTAAAAAGTATATTGCAGAAATTGCTATAAAAACATATCGAATTAAATAAAATAAAAAAAACCACCCTGGGAACCTTCCTACTAAAGTTAAATAAGCAACTACTGAAAATATACATACAAAATCAGCGATTGGATCAATCCATTTACCAAAGTGAGTCACTTCACGTGCTTTTCTCGCAACCCAACCATCTAATGCGTCAGATAAAGTTGCTAATAATATCAATAAAAATGTAAAAGTTCCAAGGCTCGGGTCACGTAAAGTATAAATAATGGGAACAGCTAAAAGAGCTCTTCCTAGGCTAATTATATTAGCCAGGGTTAATATTTTGGTTGGATCTGTAATTACTAACTTATTAGGCATTTACTAAAACCTTTTCATTCTGATATACAGTCTTTTTGTCCAAATCATAAACATGATCACAGTGAGAATCAATGAATGAAATATCATGGGAAATTAAAATTAAATGTTTTTGAGACATTATCTCTTTTAAATATTTACTTAATTGTTTTTTTTGTTCAAATCCCATGCCAAAAGTTGGCTCATCTAAGATTAATAAATCATAATTGCAATGAGATAAAATTATGATCAATGCCAATCTAAGAGTAGGCCATGGTATATTTATTGATAATTGATTTTTTACTATATCCCAATTAATCTGGTAAGTGTTTAAACGATTAATGCATTTTTTTTCTAAATGAGAATTTAGTTTTTCATGTTGTATTAGTTGGTTGAAAAAATTATTAAGAGTATCTGAACCTAGCATTCTCTCTGGAAATTGATTTAGCATTGCTACAGTTGGTAATAACTTATTAATTGATAAATCAATTGAACCATTTTTAATTTTTGATATCCCAGCAATTAATTGAGCAAGAGTAGTTTTTCCTTTTCCGTTTTTTCCAACTAATCCTAATGACCTAGCATTAGATATATAAAAGGATAAATCATTAATTAAAGGTTTATTAGAATCATCAAATTGGAATGATATATTATCTAACTTTAAATCTAAACTCCCTTTTGCATGATTATAATTATACAAATAATTATTTATTTTATAGGAAGAAATTTCTTTGAATTCAGACAATGAAAGTATCCAGCTTGAATTACTAAATTTTAAATCATTATAATCTGATGTAAACCATATTACAACAGAATTATTGGAAACTTCTTTTTTAATCCAACTAATCCAAAATTCTTTTGAATCTTTATACAAATATGATAATGCATCATCAATTAATAATAATCTTGGATTTACACTTAATGCGGTTACTATATTTAATATTTCCATTTCACCGCCACTAAGTGATGAAGGATGTCGATTCCAATTATCAATAAAAGGTAAATTTAATTTTAATTGATCCAACTTTTTTTGAAGCACTTCAGAGTCACTTGTTTGACATTCAAAAGCAAAAGATAACTCAGATTCTAAAGTGTTAGAAAGAATTTGTGTTTCAGGATTTTGAAAAATTATCTGCAATGACTTTGGTATTATCCTATTAGTTATTGTAAAATTTGAAAAATGATTACTTTCTAAATTAGCTAAATCTTGAACAAAATGTGATTTGCCACTTCCACTTTCCCCATATACAACATAAAAACCTGGCTTTAATTGTATAGTTTTTGAATTTTGAAATTTATCAAATTTTATTGAAAATGAAATATTATCAGTCATGAATTATATTTCTTACAACTCTTGTTGCTGATCCTAAATTATCATGAATCACATCCGTTGCTGCATAACTAGTTTTCATAAATAAATTTCTATCTATTAAAAGTTTATTGATTCCATTTGTTAAATCACTTCCGCTATTAATAGTAAATCCACCATTAACATTTATAAGTTCCTCAGCTTCAGGAGAATTATGATATTTAGGTCCAAAAAAGATTGGTAATCTTGCTATAGCTGGTTCCATAACGTTGTGAACTCCTGTGGAAAATCCACCGCCAATATATGCTATTTGGGCATACCAATATAATCGTGATAATTTTCCTATAGAGTCTACTAAGATTACTTTTGAATTAATTTTATCAGGGTTTTTTTCACCAAGGATCTTGATAGAAAATGAAAATGATTCAAAAAAAGATTTAATTCTTTTTATAGATTGTTCATTAGGTTCATGGGGTGCCCAAATGATAGAAAAATCTTTTATATTTTTCATTAAATTAACAATTGATTCTAAAATCACCTCTTCGTCTTCAATATGCGAGCTACCTACTAGTAATTTTTTTGGGCGTAATAAAACTGATTTTGTTCTATTCTTAGTAAACGAATTCGCTTTTTGTTTAACTTGATCATATCTTGGATTCCCAAGCACTCTTAAAATAGCTTTCTCATTTGGATATAGTATTTTTTTAAGCTGTAAATAATCTTTTTCTGTAATTATGTATATAGCAGAAAAATGGTCATATACATATTTATAAAAACTCCTTATCAAAATATTTAGCTTAGAAGTTTTATTTGAAAATCTTGCTGCAAAAATTGTAGTATGAATTTGTTCTGAATTTGCCAACCAAACTAAATTAGGCCAAATATCATACGCTGCAATAATAAGTTTTCTAGGCTTTACCAACTTAAGGCATTTTTTTATCACCCAATAAAAATCTATTGGTAAATAAATTTTACAATCAATTAATTCGTCGTCAATATTATTATATCCTGATGGTGAAAAAACACTTAATACGATTAAAGCATGAGGCTCAATTTCTTTAAGTCCAGAAATAACAGGCTTAGTTTGTTCGTATTCACCAAGAGAAGCAACATGAAACCAATAAATAAACTTACTTGGCCCAACTTCATTAACAAAATTTTTAAGAAGATTGTAGGATTGAAATCTACCAATTAAACCTAATCTAATTTTTTTATTAAAAATTGAAAATATTATTCCTACAATAGCCAGTACAGGCAAGAAGATAAAATTATAAAGTATTTTCCAAATCATTATAAATTCAACTTACTAACTGCATGCATAATCATATCAGGTTTTATTCCTGACATACAATATTGCTCTCTACGATAACATGGTACACTTCCATTCTGAGAGCATGGTCTACACCATAATGTTTTATTCTCAATGACAGAAGAATTTTTTAAAAATATTCCAGCACCAGTCTCTCTAGATGTTGGTCCCAATATTGTTATTGCAGAAACCCCCAATGACTCTCCGGCATGCAAGAAACCTGTATCATTACCTAAAACAAAATCAGCTTGACTCACAATTGCCAAAGATTCTCGCAGGTTAGTTTTACCTTTAATATTCACTACATTCGTATGAGTTTTAGAATAAATTTGATCACATATTTTATCTCTTTTCCCGCCAATTATTACTGCTGACAAACTATATTTTTTATTAATTCGATCAATAACCTCAGAATAGTGATTAGCTAACCATCTTTTTTGGCTCCAAGCAGCACCTGGAGTAACAACATAATAATTTCCCTCCACATTATAATTTTTAAGATAAGTTAAACCATTATATTTTTCTGAATCAGATATATTTAAATGAGTTTTAGCCATCTTATATCCTAAAGGAAAGAGATCTTTCAAAGGGTCATGAAGCCATGTTTTTACAGAAAAATTTTTAGAAAATAAATTTAGATGAAACATAAATAAATTAAATCTTTTCCACCTAGGCTTAGGCAACCTTAATTTTTTAATTCTGCGAATAGAGCTTAAGATTATCTTAGATCTAGTAGAATTATGTAAATCGATGACTAAATCATAGTCAAGTTTATTAATATTTAATCCAATCTTTTTTAATTTTAAATATCCATCTTTTATATCAACAGAATGAATATTATTTATTTTTTTATGATCTTTTAATAAAGGAGCAAATTTCGATAAAGTCATAAAATCAATTATTGCATCAGGAAAATAAAATTTCAATGTTCCAACTACAGATGTAGTTTGCACTATATCTCCAATTGAACTAAATCTTAAAATTAAGATTGAACGAAATTTTGTTTTCACTAACTAGCCGGTTCTATGCGAGTTAAATGCAATAAGATCCACCATAGATTGCTTGTAAGGTGAGTTAGGATATGGTGAAATTGCATCTAAAGCTTGCTCATTAAATTCAACAATTTTTTCCTTAGCGTAATTAAACCCACCGACTCTATCTACAATTTCTTTAATATTATTTAAATCAAAATTTGTTTTTTTCTTTGACGCTAGAATTTTTTTTAACCTATTAGACTCTACCTTAGTTACTTTTTTGAAAGCATGAATTAAAGGAAGTGTAACCATATTTCTTTTTATATCTGCACCCATGTCTTTTCCCATTTGACTTTCATTACCTAAAATATCAAATAAATCATCTTTAATCTGGAAAGCCATTCCAAGCTTAGTGCCATAACTAAGCATAGCCTTCCTATCTTTAGTTTTTCCAGTCGAAGTTATTGCGCCCAATTCACAACTTGTTGATATTAATGAAGCTGTTTTCTTATATATCATATCAAAATATGTTTCTTCATTCATTGATTTCGTGAGTGTTTTCTCAATTTGAAGAATCTCTCCAGAAGCAAGTTTTTCAGCGGTTGAAGCAATTAATTCTAATGCAGAAAAATCTTTTAGTCCAATCATATTAATCAACGTTTTACTAAAAATAAAATCACCCATAAGTACTGCAACTTTATTTTTCCACATTCTATTAATTGAAGGAAATCCTCTGCGCTTATTTGCATCATCTACAACATCATCATGAATTAATGTTGCAACATGTAATAATTCAATCATTGCTGCTGCTCTATAACTATTAACTGTGGGTTGTCCACATAGCCTAGAGGAAAGTATAGTAAGAATTGGTCTTATATGTTTACCTTTATGACGAATGATATATTTACCAACCATATTTATCATTCGAACTTCAGAATGAAGTGCATTACGAAACTCTTGTTCAAAAAGCTTAATATCGTCGAAAATTGGCTCAGTAATATATTTTAATTTTTTTTTATCAGAATTCATTAGATGAAATTACTCACTCTTCTTTCTATTAACCAACCAACTCACACCAATACTTATTTCGTATAAAAGCATCAGTGGAATAGACATCAATACTAAACTAATTGGATCTGGTGGAGTTATAAAGGCGCTTAAAACTAATATAATTACAAGCGCATGCCTTCTATAATGTCCCATGAATGCGGGTGTCAATAGGCCTATTAGTGAAAGAATAAAAACTAATACTGGTAATTCAAAAATCAAGCCACTTCCAATCATTAACCAAGTAATAAAGCTAAAATAGTAGTTTATTGAAAAATTATTATCGATCATATCCATACCGATAGAAGTAAAAAATTCTAATGAAAATGGAATAATAACAATATATGCAAAACTTAATCCCACTAAAAAAGATAGATAAGTGAAAAAAATTAATGGAGCAACATATTGTCGTTCATTGAGATACAAACCCGGTGCAATAAATTTCCACAATTGATACGTTAAAACAGGTATTGCAGTTATAAATCCTCCAATAAGTGCAATGCCCCATTTGATCATAAACATTCCTTGAACTTTAAGCACTTGAAGTTCCATTGGGGTGGACAAGTTCCGAGATGGCCTAATCAAAAATTCGATTATCGTATCAATAAAATAAAATGTTATAATTGCACCTAATAATATTGAAATCAAAGACTTAAGAAGTCGCCAACGTAATTCTTCTAAATGATCTAAAAATGGCATTGATTTTTGCTCAGAATTCAAACTATTCGCTCAAGATATCTTTTGCTAATTTGTATGGAGAAATTTTTAGAGACTTTATATTTTTTATTTTATCATCCAAAAGATCTAACTTTTCCTTACTCCAAAAATCTTTAATTAAATTATTTTTTATTATGCCTAAAACTCTATTCCTTTGACGATCTAATCGTTTTTTATTATACAATCCTTCATCTTTAAGAATATTAATATGATCTTTCATTCCATAATAAAGTTTATCAATACCTTCATTTATATTTGCAGAAGTACTAAAAACTGGTGGAGTTAATTTATTTTCAGAAATAAAAGTATGTAGCATCATTTTTAATGATTGATAGATTCTATCGGCACCATCTCTATCAGATTTATTTACAACAAAAATATCAGCAACTTCAATTAAACCGGCTTTCATTAATTGAATTTCATCTCCTGCCTCTGGAACAAGAACAACTATTGTAAGATCCACGGCCTTACTAACATCCTACTCACCTTGACCAACACCAACAGTTTCATAAATAATAACATGTTTTTTGCTCGCTGCTAGTATATCGCCAACATATTGTGCTTTAGTTGCTAACCCTCCTCTGCTATTTTTAGAACCCAAACTCCGAATATACACATCATCATTCCAAACATAATTATTCATTCTCACTCGATCACCAAGGAGTGCTCCCCCAGTGAAGGGACTCGTAGGATCAACAGCAACTACTCCAACACTTTTTTTATCATTAATTAATTGCTTGATTAGCTGATCTGTAAGTGTACTTTTCCCACAGCCTGGAGGTCCTGTTATACCGATCCTTAAGGCATCTTTACCATAATCATAAATTTTTTCTAAAAAAGAATTCGATATTTTGTCATCATTTTCAATATGAGTAATAGCTTTGGAAACTGTAAGATGGTCATTTGATCTTATTAGATCAAGTGTATTTGAATTCATAAATTTATAAAACTAAAAATTAAGAAAATGCTTGACGAAACAAATCGAATTTATATATGGTTAGATTCCTTCCATCGCGTTTGAGAAGATTTTTTGTTTCTAGCAGCTTTAAGGTTCTCGAAACAGTTTCTCTTGAAGTACCAGCCATATTTGCAATATCTTGCTGATAAGGTAAATTTTTAACATTAACATCACCTTGCTTTATTGTACCCAACTCTTCAGCTAAGCGTATTAATGTTAAACCTATACGCTGTTCTGAATCACTTAATGATAAACTTTCAATATGTTGGTCACTTTTCCTTAAACGAACTGCCAGCTCTTCAAGTAATGCAATAGCAATTTTTGGATATTTCTGTAGACAATCAAGAAAATCACTTCTAGACAATGTGACTACTTCAGATTGCTCATTGGCAACTATATTTGCGGATCTTCCTTCTCCATCTAACAATGACATTTCACCAAAAAAATCACTTTCACCTAGTATTGCCAAGATTACTTCCCTTCCATCATCGCTTAAGCGTGTCACTTTTACAACACCACTTATAATAATAAAAAAAGTTTCTCCTTGACTCTGCTCTAGAAGAATCATTTTCCCTTTTTCATATAACCGTGAAATCATTTTTTCAGAAATCTTTTTTAAATCAGAATCTGATAAATCAGAAAAAATAGGGACTTTTCGAAGATGTTCAACTTTGCTCATAGCTGAAACTACTAAAACTCAAGGCACAGATGAAATGAGGAAAATTAACTAATTTTATACTAATGTATTGTGACAATAATCACAATTTTTGCTTGACAAACTTTTTTTATATTTTGATTTATTCTTTTGGTGTATTGGTATTAAATGAAATAATTTTGCGACTTTATTACGAATCATTAATTAAGGATTTTATGGATAGACATCCGCAACAAATAAAACGTGAGAGACAAGATAAAAAAAAACATTTATTAAATGTCGCTAGAGCTTCTGATATGAAAACAATCATTAAAAATACTTTGGAAGAAAATGATATATCTAAAGCTAAAGTTCTTTATAAAAAAGCTGTAAGTACAATCGATAAAATGGTGAACAAAGGTCATTTGAAAAAGAATACTGCAGCAAGAAGAAAATCTCGGCTCACTCGTCATATTAATTCTTTATCTAGTTAATACTATATATTCAGCTATCTGAGACCTGGTAATTAGGTGCTTCTTTTGTAATCTTCACTTCATGAGGATGACTTTCTTTAGCTCCTGCTGTTGTAATCTCAACAAATTCTGCTTTATCATGAAAAGTTTTTATATTTTTTGCTCCACAATAGCCCATTGAGGAACGCAATCCTCCCATAAGTTGGTGGATTGTCATTTGAACTGATCCTCTATATGGAACCATTCCTTCAATACCTTCAGGTACTAATTTTGTCGATTCTAAATCATCTTGAAAATATCTATCTCCACTACCTTTTTTCATTGCACCTAATGAGCCCATCCCCCTATAAGATTTGTATTGACGACCTTCATAAAGAATAAATTCACCTGGACTCTCATCCATACCTGCAAAAATACTTCCCAACATAACTGATTCTGCTCCAGCTGCAATCGCTTTAGCAAGGTCCCCACTATAACGTATTCCTCCATCTGCAATTATTGGAATGTCATGTTTTTGAGCTTCATCAACACAATTCATCACACCAGATAATTGTGGCATTCCTACACCTGCAACCACTCTTGTAGTACAACTTGCGCCAGCTCCAATACCGACTTTAACACAATCAACCCCTGCGTTAATAAGCGCTTTTGTCCCTTCTGAGGTAGCTACATTTCCTGCTATAATTTGTAAATCTCCAACAGCTTTTTTTATACTTTTTACTGATTCTATGACTCCTGAAGAATGTCCATGGGCAGTATCAATAACAATAACGTCTACATCAGCATCTAAAAGTGCTTTAGCCCTATCAATTGAATCGTTATTTACACCAATTGCAGCTCCAACACGTA